>Ga0068704_100018_pt1 | contig 185576 bp, 170 predicted proteins | sample CeladaPassaD2F12_FD_62225 | JGI IMG/M metagenome (GOLD analysis project Ga0068704, IMG submission 62225) | Cellulose-adapted microbial communities from the Joint BioEnergy Institute, USA - Passage D2F12 | ecosystem: Engineered > Bioreactor > Continuous culture > Unclassified | place: USA, Joint...
GCGATTTCCGTTCTTTCCTTGTATACCTTCTTGGACAACTCCCTCAGCCGCTCGTCGGTGTTGGGGTTGTCAAATGCGAAGTCGTCGAACAGAATGATGCTTCCGAGCAGGTAGCCCCATGACGGATATTTGCCGTTGGTGCCGGCAAGCGGCCTGCCTTCCTTCTCTTCGTCAAAGAGCGAGATGACGTTGCCGTTTTCGTCGTACGTCCAGTCCACGTCTTTCAGGCCCATGTTCGTGATGATGTAGCCTTCCCTCGTGGCGTTGTAATCCAGAATGTCCATGTACCGTTCAAACACTTCATCCTTGATCTTCGGACTGAAGATGATGGTGCCCCAATAGTTGATCAGGTCGACCTGATGGTAATAGCCGTCTTCCCCGAGCACCGTTGCCAGAATAATGTTTTCGTACGGGTCAAGGCCCAGGTTGTTTTTGAAATCGTTGTAATAGGTTTGCAGGTTGGACGTCGGCGCCTGGAAGAACGTCGCTCCCGCGATGCCCTGCACGTTGAAGTACGCGCCGTGCTCTTCGTTTTTGACCGTGTAGAAATCCGGAGCCAGCAGCCCGGACCGGTAGGCTTCCGAGAACAGCTTGAGGCCCAGCAACGTGTCTTCGGACGCTCCGCCCCATTTGTACTTGCCGTCTTTGTCCTTGTAGAAACTGTTGAAATACGTGCTGTTTCTGGCGACGAACAGCTCAACGGCATGGTTCGTGTTCTCGGCAATCGGAATCAGTTTGTCGCCGACGTTGCCGGGATCTTTCTCTTTGATAAGCCGTGCATATTCCATGATTTCCGACGTCTTGTAGGCCGACTTGATCGGGAATCCGACGGCTTCCGCCCAGTCTTTGCGAATAAAGATGGACGGATGGTTCGGCAGCGGATCGCCGGGCAGATTGTCCATGAACCGCGCGCGCGGCAGGAAGTACGTTCCGCCGAACATTTTCTCCATCTGCGGCCCGAGCGTGGTCCGCTCGTAGACGGCCGCAACATGCGGCCAACGCTCCTTCCAGTCGTCGGGCAGCCGCTTGATGAGCCCCTGTTCGACGAAGGACGCCGCGTCCGCGTGAATGTAGTTGTATACGGCGACGTCCGGCATATCACCCGAGTTGATCCAGATCCGCAGCCTGTCGTTCCAGTTGTCCCAGTTCAGGGCCGCGACATCCATTTCATAGTTGAACTTTTCGGAATAGTACTGCGCCAGCGGATCGCCCTTCGTATAATCGTATCCTTCGATGCCCTGAACCGAAGCGTAGGTGAACTTGACCTTCTTGGACAGATCGCTCTGCGGCTTCCACTCCCCGTCCCCGCCGCCTCCCGCTGCGGAGCCGGTTCCGCCTCCGCTGTTCTGCGGCGCCGAGGAAGAGGCAGAGGCGGATGACCCTGACGGCGGGTTGTCGTCCGACTTTTTGGTGCAGGCCGCCGCACTCCACAGCACGAGCAGAACAGCAAGGATGATGCTGACCGGTCTGGTCCACCTGGACATGCGTTCAAACACCCTCTTTTCAGAAAATATTATTTATAACGGCCGATTGGCGAGATCGGGCCATTATAAACGCAAGGTGTTTTCTCCACACGCGTATGACCGGCGTTCGATCCGTACGGCGATTCCAGAAACATCCTCATATTTGTTTATTATGTAAATGACCTATATGTTAACGCTTTCATTACTATTGTTTTTTCCATAGGTGAATCGGCGCGGGTTCTTCGGTTCCGGAAACCCAAAAATGCCGTTGGGCCGGACGCCGGCATCCGCCTTACCCGCCGCGGCGGACGTTTACAAGCCGGTTTCTTGTTAGTCAGTATATGATCCCGGTTTTGCGTATTCTCACGGATTTTTGATCAATCCGAAGATGCAAAAATTCAAGGTGGTCGCCGGTTCCCTGACGGCGGCGCCGTGAGCGACGGCCCGCTTCAGCGTCCGGTTCCTTTGGGCTTCACCGATGCCGTTTGAAATAACGCCAAGCTTGTATTTGGCGCTCAACGCATGAAGCACTTCTTCGGCGCCGTCTTCAAAGTGACAGGTATGGCCTTCACCGTTTATGAACGCCGTCCAATGCCCAGACTTCCGGCGCTTCCTGCATGAAACAAGGCTAGGGGAATTCACGCCGCCTTAACCCGCAGCGGCCGGAGGCCGGTCGAGACAGCGGTATTGCGCGGCTTCCGCCACGTGTTCGGCTTCGATCCGTTCGCTGCCCGCCAGATCGGCGATGGTGCGGGATACCTTCAGCAGCCGGTCGTGGGCCCGGTGGCTGAGTCCCAGCCGGGTGTAAATATCCAGCAGCAGCCGCTTCGCTTCCGGCGCAAGCACCGCGTATCGCTCCAGCATCCGGCCCTGGAGCTCGCTGTTCCAACGGATGCCCGTCCCCTTGTATCGTTCACGCTGGATTTCATAAGCCTCCGCAACGAGTTTCCTGGCTTCCGCGGACGTCATCCGGCGACTCCGGTCTTCCCCCTCTCCGGACGGACCGTCGCGCTGCTGCGGCAGCTCCACCTGAAGATCGATGCGGTCCAGAAAAGGCCCGGAAACCCGTGAACGGTAACGGATGATGGCCCCTTCCGGACAGGAGCAGGCCTGGCCGGGAGGATAGCGCCCCCCGTACTTGCCGCACGGGCACGGATTCATCGTGGCCGCCAGCAGGAAATGGGCGGGAAACCGGCATACCGTTCTCGCCCGGCCGATGGTGACCGTGCGGTCCTCCAGCGGCTGGCGGAGCGTCTCCAGCACGGTGCGCGGAAACTCCGGCAGCTCGTCCAGGAACAGCACCCCATGGTGCGCCAGCGTCACTTCTCCCGGCTTCGGCACCGGCCCGCCGCCGATCAGACCCGCCGCCGAAATGGTGTGATGGGGCGCGCGAAAAGGCCTGCTGCGGATGAGCCCCGCCCGGGGCACGTTCAATTTGCCGCTGGCGCTGTAGATTTTGGTGACGGTGAGGGCTTCCTCGTCGTCCAGCGGCGGCATCAGGGCGGACAGCCGGCGGCACAGCATCGTCTTGCCCGTCCCGGGAGGACCGGTGAACAGGATGTTGTGCATGCCCGCCGCCGCCACGATCAGGGCGCGCTTTCCGTGATGCTGTCCCCGCACGTCGGCCAGGTCTGCAACGTCCATCAGCGGATCGGCATCCGGCCTGACGGCTGCGGCTTCCCCGCCGGATCGGAAAATCTGCGGGCCGCTTTCCCCCCAGGCCGCCAGCGAATCCAGCGCGAACACCTGCACGCCGTCCACCAGCGTCGCCTCCGCCGCGCACGCCCGCGGCACGACGACCTTCGTCAAGCCCGCCGCACGGGCGGCCTCCACCATGGGGAGCACGCCGGGAACCGGCCGGATCTCCCCGTTCAGGGACAACTCGCCGATGAGCAGCGTGCCGCGAAACGCATCCGCGTTCCACTGTCCGCTCGCGCACAGGATGCCCGCCGCAATCGCCAGGTCGAAGGCGGTCCCTTCCTTTCGCACGTCCGCCGGCGCCAGATTGACCGTGATCCGTTCCAGCGGAAAGGTCATGCCCGCGTTCAGGATGGCGGCCCGCACGCGCTCGACGGACTCGCGGACGGCGGAATCCGGCAGCCCGACGACGCTTACCATGGGCAGCCCCGGGGACAGGTTCACTTCCACCTCGATCAGCGTCCCCTCGATGCCGACGATCTCCGCGCCCCACATTTTCACAAACATAAAAAAACACCCCCTCATAGCCGATCCGAGAAGGTGCTTCCCTCTCCAATTTTTTGTAATCCAGAACGAATCTTTTTCCATTTTATCTTCCCAAACCCATATCCGTCAACCTCATACATCCAGGCTTTCTGCCATGCGCCACCTGCTGAAAAATTGTTCCTTGGTCATGAGGCGGAAGGCCGGAACGCCGATCCTGCGGTTCGGGGAACCATTCCGCATTCCGCCCCTTCCTCCCTCTTTACAGGGAACCCATCCGTCTGTTATTATTCGATATGTTGATATATCAACATATCAGAAAGGAGCATCCGGGAAGGCGGTGAAAATGGATCCCGCAAATTTTGTTCCCCTGTACGTGCAAATCATCAACCACATCACGGAAAAAATCGAATCAGGGGAATACAAGGAAGGCCAGAAGATCCCCTCTGAAGCGGCGTTGGCCAAAGAATTCGGAGTCAGCCGGATCACGGTGACGAACGCCATCCAGCGGATGGTCCAGGAAGGGACGTTGTACCGGCAGCAAGGGAAGGGGACATTCGTCGCCAAAAAGAAGCCCGTCGAACACCGCTTGACTTCTCTGCTGAGCTTTACGGAAGACATGGTCAGCCGCGGTTACCGAATTTCCAGCCGGCTGATCGCCTTTGAATTGCTGCCCGCCCCGGAAAAGGTGCGGCAAGCGCTCGAGCTTCCGAAGGAATCCCCGGTCTGGAGAATCAAGCGGGTCCGGTATGCGGACGACGAACCGATGGCGATCCAGACCGCGTATTTGCCGGAATCGCTGTTCCCCGGGCTGAACGAAAAAGGGTTGGGCAACAACTCGCTGTACAAATTGCTCAAGGAAACCTACCACATCCAGATGACGGAAGCGGTCGAGCACTATCGCGTCATTGTGGTGCGCAAGGAAGAAGATGCGCGGCTCTTGAACGTGGCGACCGAATTTCCGGCGCTGTTCAGCGTGCGGGTGTCCGCCTGCAGCAGCGGCGACAAATTCGAGTACACCGAATCGATCCTGCGGGGAGACCGGTATGTTCTGACGGTAAAACTGACACCGCAATGACACGGTACTTTTACACCACAGGAGGCATGAACATGTCGGCTAACGTTTATTTCCAGGAAGTTTCCCAATTGTTCGGGCGACTGCAGAGCCAGCAGGACGCGCTCAAAACAGCGGCGGAAAAGTGTGCCGAAGCCATCTATAACGGCAACTGGGTCCGCATGTTCGGCAGCGGCCATTCGATTCTTCCGATCATGGACTGTTTTCCGCGATACGGCGGTTACGTCGGTTGGTATCCGATCATGGACCCCAGACTGATGTGGACGACGGTCAGCGGATTCGGGGGCGCGGAAGAACTGCTCTGGCTGGAACGGCAGGAAGGATACGCGGAAGTGTTCCTCCGGCATAACCGCTGGAATCCGCAGGACGTCTGCATCGTCATCTCCCACGGCGGCCAAAACGCCGCTCCGGTGGAAGTGGCGCAAGCCGCCAAGCGGGACGGGCTGTACGTCATTGCCGTAACCAGCGGCGACAACCACGCCAACCGTCCGGCCACCCATTCCTCCGGGAAAAAAATCGGTGACATCGCGGACCTGATCATCGACAACTGCGTTTCCTCCGAAGACGCCGTCGTGCCGATCGAGGGGGTGACGGGAAAAGTCAGCGGAACGTCGACCGTGTCCGTGATCATTCTGCTGCAGGCGCTTGTTGCGGAAACGGCCGCCATATTGTCCAGGCGGGGATATTATGTGAAGCCTTTCGCCTCGCCCAATGCCGAAGGCGTGCCCAAAACCCGCAACGAGGAAGTCTACGTCGAGTTCCGCGAACGGCTCCACAGGACCAATAGCAAAGCCGCCGACTGATTCAAAAAACAAAGGGGGAGACTCCATTGAAAAAACTTGCTTTGCTTGTTTTGGCCGGTTGCCTGCTCATCGCCGGCTGCTCCGGCGGCGGCAATTCCGGCGGCACGGGTGAAGGCGGCGCCTCTTCTCCCGCTTCCACCCCGACCGATTCCGGTTCCGGATCCGGCCAGCCTGTCACCCTGCGCATTCTGGCCCACTGGGATGCCGGCAACACCGATGCCCTCCTGCAAAAAGTTGAAGCTTACAAAAATGTGAATCCGAACGTCACCGTTCAGGTGGAGACCGTTCCGTTCGGGGATTTGCTGAAACGGATTACCGTTTCCAATCTGTCGGGAGGCGGAGCGGATATCTACCACATCTACAACGCGTGGCTTCCGGAACTGACAAACAGCAAATCGATCGTTCCGGTGCCCGATCCCTTCAAATCCGACATCGTCTCCGGATACGGTGAAAACATTGTCGGTTCGGTATCCTACAACGGCGAAATCTACGGGTACCCCACCGAACTCACCGGTTACGCGCTCAACTACAACAAGCGGCTGTTTGAGGAAGCGGGAATCTCCGCCCCTCCCGGCAATTGGGACGAGCTTTTGGATTACGCGCAGCGGCTGACCAAAAAGGAAAATGGCCAGACCGTCCAACAAGGCTTCGGCGTGATCATCGGCTGGGATTCCGGCGTCGTCCATCCCTGGCTGACGCTGCTGCAATCCAACGGCGGGAAGTTTCTGTCCGACGATCTGAGCACGACGGACCTGAACAGCCCGCAGGCGCTGGAAGCGCTCGAGCTGTATCAGAAACTGGTCCAGTCCGGAGCCACCAATCCGGAAATGGGTCTGTCCAACGCCAGCACCACCGGCCCTTACATGAACAACTTCGAATTGGGCAAGACGGCCATGATCATCATGGCCAACTGGTGGAAAGGCAGCCTCCAGGCGACCATGGGCGATCGTTTCCAAGACGTGGCCACAGCCCCGATCCCCGTCGGGCCTTCGGGAACCAAACCGGTGTCGCTGTTCTATTCCTGGCTTTACGCGGTCAGCGCCTTCAGCAAGCAGCAGGAGGAAGCCTGGAAATTCCTGCAATGGCTCAATTCGCCGCAAGGAGAAGGGCAATCTTCCGTCCAGGGCGACTGGCTGATGGCACAGGGCATCATTCCGAGCCGGCTGAGCGACCAGGAAGCGCATGAGGCCAATCTGGGACAGGACCCGTTCATGAAAACGTACGTGGATCTGCTGAAAGATGCCCGGTCGTTCCCGGTCATTCCCAAGGCGGCGGAAATCACCAGCACCCTCCAGGGTTACATCGAGCAGGTTGTTTATTCCAGAGCCACCCCGGCGGACGCGCTCAATGGAGCTGCAGCGGACATCCAGAAACTGATCTCCCAGTGACACCCGACCAAGGGCGCAGACGGAATCGGATTCCGTCTGTGCCCGAATCCCATCCATCGTGGGGGAGGCGCAATGAAGGAAAGGGAAACGAATCCGACCAGGAAAAGGCACAAAAAAAGGCTGGAAAGCCACCGGTTGGCCGCCTTTTTGTTTTTGTCGCCCGCGCTGGTGTTTTTTGCGATTTTTTTTATTTTCCCTCTGGTGGCCACCGTATATCTCAGCGGGCGCGAGTGGGATTTGCTCGGTCCCGCCCTGGAAGCGCCCGGCGTCGGATTCCGGCACTACGTGGAAATATGGCAGGATGAGCGTTTCGTCCGGGCGTTGATCAACACCTTTTTGTACGTGCTCGCCTGCATTGCGCTCATGCCGCCCCTGGCCCTGGGCGTCGCCTGGCTGCTGAACGAAGTGAAAGTCGTGCCGTGGTTTTGGCGGCTGCTGTTTTTTCTGCCGGTCGTCACCTCGGCCGTCGCCATGTCGCTCGTATGGCAGTACATTTTCGATCCGACCTACGGACCCCTGAACGAGGCGCTGAAAGCGCTGGGCCTGCGTCCGCTCGGCTGGATCATGGACCCCGACCTGTCGCTTGTATCGCTGATCATCGTTTCCCTGTGGCAAGGGATCGGGTACCACGCCATCATCTATCTGGCCGGCTTGCAGGGAATCCCCGACGATTATTACGAAGCCGCCACCATCGACGGCGCCGGGGCCGGCAGGAAGTTTTTCCACATCACCCTTCCGCTCCTGAAACCGACGTCGTTGTTCGTGTTTGTCATGGTGGCGATCAACGCCTTCCAGGCGTTCACCCCGTTTTACGTCATCACCAACGGCGGACCGATCGATTCCAGCAACGTTCTGGGTCTCTACATCTACAAAACCGCGTTTGAATTTTTGAACATGGGCAAAGCGTCGGCGATGGCCGTCATCATGTTCGTCCTCGTCGTGCTGGTGTCGGTCTTTCAGCTCAAATGGTTCCAAAGACGGGAAGAATCATGAAAAGGGGGGATTAGGATGAAGAAAAAGTCCCGATACGCAAAACAGGCGCTGCTGTGCGTACTTTTGGCCGTTTTCGGGTTTTTCATGGCGTTTCCGTTCATCTGGATGCTGCTTTCGTCCCTCAAGTCGCCCGAAGAAATCATCGCCGTTCCCATCGTCTGGATTCCCGGGGATCCGAAATGGGAAAATTACGTCAACATTTGGTCCGTCCTTCCGCTCGGACGGCTGTATGTGAACAGCATCATCACGACCGTCCTGATCACGTTCGGCATCCTGGTCACAAGCTCGATGGCCGGTTTCGCCCTGGCGAAGTACCGTTTCCGCGGCCGGGAGACGCTGTTTGTCCTGATGCTGTCCACGATGATGATTCCGTTTTTCGTGCTGTTCATCCCGCTCTTTTTCCTCGTGAAGGAATTCGGCTGGACGAACTCCTACGCGGGGCTCATCGTTCCGAACATCGTGACGGCGTTCGGCATTTTCCTCATGCGACAGTTCTGCAGCGGCATCCCGGACGAACTCTTGCAGGCGGCCCGCATGGACGGCGCATCCGAAGGGCGCATTTACCTGCAGATCATCCTTCCCCTCCAGAAGCAGGCCCTCGCGGCCCTCGGAATTTTCGCGTTCGTCTACCATTGGGACAGCTTCCTGTGGCCGCTGGTCGTCGTCACGGACGGAACACTGAACACGCTCCCCCTCGGCCTCAATTCGCTGCGCAACGCCTACAGCTCGCAGGCCAACATGAACATGCTGATGACCGGATCGGCGCTCGCCGTGATCCCGTCGCTCATCGTATTCGTCGCCCTGCAGAAATATTTTGTCAAGGGCATCACCATGACCGGAATGAAAGGGTGAAACGATGCGCAGCCCGCTTGCTGGAATCGGGATCGACGTTGGCGGCACCAAAATCTGGTCGATTCTGGGCACCGAAGACGGCGAGATCATCGCCGAACAACGCATGGAAACGGAAAAGACCCGCGACGGCTTCCTGCGGCAGCTGGACGCCATCGTGGGCGGCCTGACCGAGACCGCCTTGAAGATGACGGGATCCAAACCCGTCGGCATCGGCATCGGCCTTCCCGGACGGGTCTCGGTCACGACCATCGAATGGGTGCCGAACCTGCCGGAATTGAACGGGCTCAATCTGCAAGCCATCGCGTTGGAACGATGGAACATGCGCATCCGCCTGCAAAACGACGGTCAGCTGGCCCTGCTCGGCGAGCAATGGCTGGGGGCGGCCCGCGGCGCCCGGTCCGCCGTGATGCTGACGCTGGGCACCGGCATCGGCGGCGGCATCATGATCAACGGCGAGCTGTGGAGCGGGTTTACCGGCACGGCGGGCTCCATGGGCTGGATCACCCTTGACTACAAGGAAGACGGCGATCCGGAGAGGGGCTGGCTGGAACGGATGATTTCCGGCACGGCCATCAACCGGCGGGCTTCGCGGCTCTCCGTGCCGAGAAGCAGCCGGGAATGGTTCGAAGCGGCCCGGACCGGCGATCCGGAGGCCATTCAGCTTTTGCGGGACGTCGGACATTGCCTCGGCACGGCCATCGCGAATCTGGCCAGTGTGATTGATCCCGAAATTGTGGTTGTCGGCGGAGGCCTGTCCGTCGAACTGGACACGCTTATGCCCCATATTCGGGAGGCGGTTTCCCGTTTCGCATCCCCCACCGCCCGCCGCGTCCGCATCGTGCCCGCCCGGCTGCTGGACAAGGCCGGCGGTTTCGGCGCGCTGCGCCTGTCGTTTGGTTGACGGCAATCATTTTTCGACTCTGCCAGGAAGGATGAACGGGTTTGGACAACGGTGTGATATCCGGTCATTTTCTTTTTCCGGATGGATGCGTCCGGCAGGGAACGGTCACCATCCGCGGCGGAAAAATCGCCGACTGCGAGCCGGGGGAGCCGGTACCGGCCGATTCGCGTGAACCGGTGGTCGTCCCCGGCTTTGTGGACGTTCACGTACACGGGGGCGGCGGTGCGGACGTGATGGATGCGACCCTGGCAAGTCTGGACACCATTTCCGCCACCCATGCCGCCCACGGGACCACGACCTGGCTGGCGACCACGGTCACCCATTTTCCCGGAAGCATCGAACAGGCGATCGACGCCGTGAAAACATACATGCGATCGGATCGAAACGGCGCCTCCGGTGCGCGGGTCGCCGGCCTTCACCTGGAAGGGCCCTATCTGAATCCGAAAAAACGGGGAGCGCACCGCGAAGACGCACTCGTGCCGCCCGACGCCGGGCAGCTGATCAGGTGGTGCGAGCGTGCGGAAGGCACGGTCAAAATGATCACGCTGGCTCCCGAACTGGAAGGCGCTCCGGAGGTGATCCGGGAAGCGACAAGACGCGGCATCGTCGTCTCGGCCGGCCACACGGACGCGACGTGGAGCGAGATGGAAACCGCCGTCCGGTGCGGCTTGTCCCACGTGACCCATCTGTTCAACGCGATGCGTTCGCTGCATCATCGCGAGCCCGGCATTGTCGGCTTTGCGCTCTCCAGCCGGTCCGTCACGGCCGACCTGATCGTGGACGGCGTCCACGTGCATCCGGGCATCGTCGATCTGGCCCTGAAGGCCATGGGCCCCCGGCGGCTGTTGCTGATTACGGACGCCATCCGGGCGGCCTGCATGGGGGACGGAGATTACGATTTGGGTGGACTCATGGTAAAAGTCGCCCATGGGATCGCGCGCATCGATAACGGGGCGCTGGCGGGAAGCCTGCTGACCCTGGATGAAGCGTTCCGACGCCTCGTGACGGTTCACGGGCTCGACCTGGCGACGGCTTCCCGTATGGCCTCCCTCAACCCGGCCGTGCTTCTGGGACTGGGCCAGGCGAAAGGTACCATCGAAGCCGGCAAGGATGCGGATCTCGTCTGTCTGGACCATGAGTGCAATGTGCTGTGGACCATGGTTGGAGGACGCATCGTGTACCGCGCGGAGGATTGACGATCGGAAAGCGCCCGGTCGGTGTTTCATCGATCCATTTCTTCCTTGAAAACGATCCGCCACGCAAAGGGGACAGGTCGGAAATGAACGTGTACATCTTCGATTCCGGAGAGCGATTGGACGAAGCGGGCGCGGAAACCATCTGCGGACTCGTCCGGGCCAACCCCAAAGCGGTGCTGGGTCTGGCCACCGGGGAAACTCCGCTGGGGATATATCGGAAATTGCAAAAATTCCGCGACGGATTCCCGGCACCCATGTGGTCCGTCTGACCCCGGAGACGCGGCGAGCCAACGCGCGCTTTTTCGGCAGCATCGACGAAGTGCCGGAATGGGCGATGACGATGGGCGTCGGCGCGATATTGAAAGCCAAGATGATCATGCTGATTGCCAAAGGAGCGGAAAAGGCGGAAATGGTGCAGCGCGCGCTCAAAGGCCCGATCACCACCGAATGTCCGGCTTCCCTGCTGCAAACCCATCCCCGGCTCATCGTGCTGCTGGATCGCGCTGCCGCGGGTAAGATTGCGGCGGCCGGCGGATCGCGTCATCCTCCCGTTTCCACAGGCAGGCGGTAGAAAGCGAGCATCGGCCAGCGCGTGGCGTCGTCAAAAGGCACATAACCGGCCGGATCCGTCTCGAACGCGCCGTGCACGAACGCCGATCCCTGCAGCGGACGGGCCAGTTCAAGGGTAATTTCCGCCCGTCCCGTCACGTGCCAGGCTGTCACGTCCACCCGTCCCCGCTCGTCCTCCACCGTAAACACCTTTTCCGTCGAATGGGTGAGCAGATGCCCCTTTACATCCGCAAAATGCAGCACGATCTCGGTCTTTTCCGCCTCCGGGCGAAGACGGGTTTCGGCTTTCGTCGCCCGCGGCGCACGGACGGGCTCGCCGATGCCGTACACGTCCGCCAGAGCGATTTGCGCCAGCCGCTCACCGATGATCCGGTTGCCGTCCGGACCGTTGTGGATATTGTCCGACAACCGGCAATCGAGGGAAGGCACGACATAGACACCGGGGATCCGCTCCGCCGCCCGCCGCTGCGCTTCCCGCACGAGCCCCCAGCAGCGGTCCAGCGCCCCGGACGGCTCCCCGCCGATCATCCGGTTGAGCTGAACGGTCAGCACCGGCAGCGACTCCGCTCCGAACTCTTTCCGCAGATGATGCACGAACGTCTCGAACCGCGCCAGATACGTCTCCGCTTCCCCGCTCTCCGGCACGTTCGCGTCCGAGCATCCCTGGTACCACAGCACGCCGCGGATTTTGCCGCCCGCCAGACGCACGATTTCCAGCATGTTCCGGTACAGCTCGCCCTGTTCCTCCGGATTCCAGCTCCGCAAATGCGAACCGCCAAGCGCGGCCGGAATCAGCCCGACGGGACGCCCCGTCGCCTGCTTCAACTTTTTGGCGAACGCCAGATACGGCGAGTGGCCCGGATTCGTCCACTCCCGGTTGGCGGGAAACCTCGTGTCCGTCGGATCGTTCAGCGGATGGGTGGCCATGTCCCAGCGGCCGTTCAACCGCAGCATGTGCACGCCCGGCTCCGGCGGATCGGGGTAAAGCCCGCGGCCGTATCCGGCGGCGTTGCTCTGGCCGGCGATGACCCACAGGTCGCCGACGCCGAGATGGTGAATCATGTCGCCCCGCACCGGCCACTCCATGGCCGGATCGTCTTTGCGGAAGCGCAGGCATGTCTCCACACGGTACAAGCCGCCCGCCGGCACTTTCAGTTCGACGGACCACCGGCGGTCTTCCATCATGCGGCAGGGCTGCCACGGCAGCACGATCTCGCCGTCCGCTTCGCGGACGATCCGCGCATAGCCCTGGACACGCTCCGGGTCGAATTCCCCCTGCAGAGACCACGTGCCGCGCAGTGCGACGGTGGCGTATCCGCCTGTCTGCTGCAGCACGGCCCACGGGGAGGGGCCTTCCTCAATGTACAAGCCGCTCGCTTGTTCCGCCATCGGGCATGTTCCTCCTTCTCCTTCCGCGTCTTCCGAGTCGCAGATTCCATGTCTCGCTTCACGGTCTGACATACGCCTTGATCGTGGCGAGGCGTTGTCCCCGGCTGCGCGGCGTCGGACCGATCGTGTATTCGCCGACGGCCGCCGGGATGATGAACGTTTCCGCATACCGGACCACAAACGGTTCAAACGCGCCGGTCGGACTTTCCACCACCGCTTCCTGGCCTTCCACCAGATTCAGCACCTGCACGCCCCCGTTCGTGTGATGGGGTACCTTGCCTGTGAACCAATGGCGTCGGGTCTCGATAAATTCCAGCTCGTGAAGCCCCGTCCGCTCTTCGACCCAGCCGTCGCCTTCCGCGACCTTCACCACGCGGTTGATCAGCTCCCGCTCCACCCAGGAGGTACGGCGATCCCACCGGATGTTGCGGCGGCCGTGCTCCAAATGCACCGGCCGCGGTTTCCCGTCCAGGCCAAGGCGATCCCAGTCCCACAGCTTGAAGGTGAAAATGTAAGGCGTCGCACTGATCTCCAGCACCACGCAATCTTTGCCGGAGCAATGGATCGTCCCCGCCGGAATCAGAAAATGGTCGTGCTTGCGCGCGGGAAAGCGGTTCACATACCGCTCCGCGGGAAACGTGAACCCGCCCCGCTGCGCGCGTTCCAGGTCGGCCAGCATGCGCCCGGGATCCGCCTCCTCTTTCAAACCCAGCCAGACGACGGCGCCTTCTTTGGCGTCGAGGATATAATAGCTTTCATCCTGGGTGTACGTCATGCCGAACCGGTCCCTGATATAATCGGTCAGCGGATGCACCTGCAGGCTCAGATTCCCTCCGCCCATCGTGTCCAGAAAGTCGAAACGGATCGGGAATTCCGCCCCGAATCGGGCATACACCCGTTCACCGAGCAAAGCTTCCGGTTCGAAGAACACCAGGTTGATGGCGGGGACCTCGAGGCGGATGCCGCCGTATTGAAAATAAAGGCTGTTTTCTTCCGGCACCCCGTCAAAACCCCAGGCGTAAGGATGACCGGCGGGCTCAAGCCCGACGAACTCTTCCAGCCAATGCCCGCCCCAGACGCCCGGATCAAAATACGGCACCAGCCGAAACGGTCGCCGCGCCGTTTGCCTCAGTCCGGCAAAGAGCGCCCTTCCCGTCACCATCCGGGGATCGTCTTTGCGGTTCGTGTCAAGGTAATAATCGACCCGGTGCAACAGGGACCGCTTCAGCCGGTCGGCCGTCCGCCATTCGGCGAAATAGCCCCGTTTGTACTTTTTCAGGATGTCCTCGTCCCGGTTGTCCGCCTGCCAGTTTCCGAACTCCCCGCTGCGGTACCGCTGCTGGATTTCCCATCGTGCCAGATCGGCGTAAACGAGAATGTCTCCTTCACCGACCAGGGAAGCGCCGAATCCGATCACGAGCACGACGCCCTCCGCGACTTCCTCCACCCGCCTCGCCAGCTGCCGCAGCCTGTGCGGATCATACCATTCGTCGATCGCAAAAGGAGCCATGTACCCGAATACACGATCTTCCGTCAAATAACGCGCAAGCAGCGCGTTCAACCGTCCCGGCTCCAGGGCGGCCTCTTCGGAGCGGACCACCAGGACCGGATCCAGCGGCCGGAGCCCGCTCACAATCTCATCGATCCGCACCGCGGGGTAGCATTCGATGACGATGACCGTTTTCCCCCCTTGCCGGATCCGGCCGGCCAGTTCGGCGGCGATGGACGGGTATCCGGCCCACGCTTCGCGTTCCCATCCGTCAATCCGGATGACCGGTTCCTTATCGTACGACGAAGGCACGCCTCCACTCTCCCTTGCCCGTGCGTTCCCGCGTTTTGGTGTCCCTGCGCCTCATTTCGCGATCTTCTTCTGCTGCTCCAATAGCCGGAATACACCGACAAACGTGCTGACGGACGTCTCGTCCGTCACTTCGAGGGCGACCGGGAAATCCTGCAGCTTCTCCCGCGTGGCGTCCAGGAACAAATGCCCGCTTTTGGCGATCTGGCCGCCGATGACGACGGCTTCCGGCCGAAACGAGCGGACGAACGGCGCAAGCGCCTCCCCGATCATGCCGCCGAACCGCCGGAAAACGCCCGCGGCGGCCGGGTCGCCGGCCATCGCCAGCTCGGCCAGGCGTTTCATGTCCATTTTGGCGGTATCGTAGCCGGCATCCCTCATCAGACGAAGAAAGCCCCGGTTGGAAATATGATCGTCCACGATCGAATCCCGGTAGGGCTGGTTGTAAATCCATCCGTCCGGAGGCACGTCCGGCCGGTCTTTGACCAGTTGGCCGTTTTCCAGAAAGGCCGACCCGGCGCCGGTACCGATCGTGACGCAGATGGATTTCCGGTATCGCCCGGCTTTCCCCGCCGCATATTCGCCCAGGGCGAAAAGACGGGTGTCGTTTTCGAACACGATGCGGAATTCGGGCGTCGGCTTGTTTCGGAAAAAGCTTGCGTTCCGCAGTCTGCCGGTCAGTTCTTTCCGCAGATTCACCCCGTAAAGACTCTCGAACTTGTCCACCCCCCGGATCCGGCAAATTCCCCGTTCATAATCGAACGGTCCGGGAAACGCAAAGCCGATGCCGTCAATGCGAAAATGCGGGTCCGTGATCCGGTGGGTCTGCTCCCTGATCATTTCGGCGAAATGACCCAGAATGACTTCCTTCGTTTCTTTTGATTTGGACGGATAAATCCGGTAGGTGTCCGGCAACAGCCGTCCGCTTTCGTCGAGGACCGCCGTCTTGATGAAGGTTCCGCCCACGTCAAACGCGATGGTGTATTTTTTCATCCCCGCAACTCCCATCCGCTCGATCCAACCGCGCTTTCCTTACCAAATCTGCCGGATCCGGATGAATCTCGGGCGATAGATGCCCGCATGCGCCATATGCATGTCCCAGCTTGTGGTGTTGACGTTGTAACTGACCAGAAGTTCGCCGGGAGGCGACAGGTGCGCATGGCCCTTGGCGTTATAGGTGTAGATGCTTTTCCCTTCCTCCGGCTCCGCGCAGTAGTAGAGCGGAATGACGGGACCGAACGGCCCGACCGGAGTGTCTCCCCAGCTGATCGCCACGTGGTTGCCGGCCACGCCTCCCGGTTGAAACACCGCAACGTATTTGCCGTCCAAAAACCCGCCCGTCATGGGCGACACGCTCAGCTCGCAGGATACGTCCCGGACGATCGGCGCGCAGTCCTCCTTCCGCTCCGTCCATTCGCGGCCGTTCCAAAAGGTCCAGCGCTCGATCCGCCCGATCTCGGCGGCGGGCACGCGGGCGGCAACCAGATGGGTCCCGCCGTCCTGCTGCAGGCCGTAAATATACACATAACCGTCAGGGCGGGGAACGCCGGCTTCCGCCGTATTCGGCAGGATGGCGGCACCGAAATAGGTCGTTCGGCCGCCTGCCGACCGGAAATACAGCGGCGTATCCTGCTGGACCTGCCGGTCCAGCGCCGGCCCGTCCGGGCCCATCGGCGCGGCGACGTGGGCGACGCCGTGCACGGTGAACTGGAACCCTTCCGGGCCGTCCGGATTGGGGCCGACGATCAGCGGAAAACAATGGAACCAGCCTCCGACCGCGGCTCCATCCTGCAGCCAATAATACGTGTCCTTTTCCTTCAGCGCGTTCGGCGTCCGCGGCACGATCGCGCTGGCGGGAACGTCTCCGCTGCGGTCCCACAGGAAGGTGATCGCGGCGGGATCCGGCCGGTCTCCTTCCAGCATCGCCAGCGAGTTGTTGATCATCACGGTCGAGGGAGAACGGGCATCCGTCTCTCCGTCCACATCGCCGATGAACGTGTCGCCGAACACGAACAGCGTCTTCGTTTCCGCCGCCCGGCCGTGCGTTTCGATGCCGTTCAGGGGAATGGAGTAAATGCCGTCCGCCCCGGTCCAGCCTTTTTTCCTGTGGAACAGGCGGGTCCAGTCCTCCGCCGGTTCCGCCGCGAAACCGGTGCCGGCGGCAAATCGGGCGCCGGGCGAACCGGATGCGCCGGACGATCCGGCGATTCGGACATAGCGTGCCGGAACGTCGCCGGGAAGCACCGCGGCGCCGCCTTCGGAAACGGACGCCCGGGCTGCCCGCTGCCACTGTCTGCCGTTCAGGGAATACTCGATGGCGATCCGGTCCGTCCCTGCCGCCAGCCAACCCGGTTCCAGCCGGATTTCCCCCAGCGGATAGGTGGCCCCGAAGTCAAAGACGGTCCATTCGTCCGCACCGTCCGAAGGATGTGCCGGCCCGGCGCGCCAAATCCGGCGGACGGGAATCGGATCGCCCTTTCTGCGGGGAGCTTGCGATTCGTATCCGTTCATGGTGCCAACCTCCGGCTTTCCCCTGTGATCGCCTTGCGACACCCGTACCGGCGGACGTGATACGCCGCCTCTTTCCACCCCACGACTTCTAGATGACCTCCCGGTACTTCCGGTCGGGAAGCTTCGGCATGGGCGCGTGCGGCTCGAGCTGATACCAGAAGGCGGTGGAAGCCAAATCGTCCTGCAGGGGCAGGAACTCCAGCCGCCCGCCCACCGCGTTGCGCCATCCGAGCGCCTGAATCGTCGCCTTGAAATCGCTGTGGAAAAAGACCGGGTCCAGGATATGCCACCGGTACAGCCCGTGCCGCGTGTTCGCGCCCATGAAGCCGTCCGGCTTGATCAGCTGGTGGTATCCGAGAAAGGGAGCGCTAAACGTTTCGTAGGCGTTCCCCTCCTTGTTGGCAAAACACCACGCGCCGCCGAAATAGTCCTCCGTGCCGGTGCCGCAGTAGGTCGGAAATTCCGTGTCCCCGTCGATATAAAATTTCACCTCGCCCTCGCCCCACCAGCCGTTGTTGTTCTGTCCCCAGGCGAGATAGACGCCGGCAAACCGGCCCTTGCCCCGCACGTTGTCGAGAATCGTGTATTCCTGCCCGTAAGGAAGCGGATTGGCCCGTCTCCACTGCGCGTGGAAATACATCGCATCCTCCGGAACATCGGTCAGCACGTAATCGATCTGGTAGAAAAAGCCGTCGATCTTCTCCGGCCGTTGATTCTCCACGGTGATCCGGGCCGACTTGCGGAACGGCATCGGCCAGTAGCAGTTGAACCCGCCGCTCGGGTTGACGTTGACCGGGATCGACAGCACGTTCGCCCGCACGCCCCACCCGTTGCAGAAAAAATCTCCGTAGGGAACTTCCACGGAAGGTTCCGTTTCCCCGTCCCAGTAAAAACGCAGGATGCAGTCGCGGTAGGCCTGCGTTCCGCACGTCGTCCAGATGTGCGTGATGATCCCCGGCCCTTCGATCTCGGCAAGGGTCACCGTTTCTCCGGCTTGGAGCGAGATGCACGGCCTCACCTTCCAGCCCCGCCCGAGTTCCCTGGCCGCGGAGTTTTCGTCCGGCTCCGCCATGGCGCCCTGTCCCTTCCCGCCCGTCGGATTTTCCGCCGAAATCGAGCGGGACTGCGCCTCAAACGGAACGAACAGGTTGGAAAGATGGAAACCGGAAAACAAGGCGTTCATGAAACAACCTCCCGGTTGATCGGCTTCAGTCGTTGGCGTAAACTTCAAACTCGTAGATGTTGGCGGTCGTTCCGGTCCCCTGCTGCGGCTTGGTGATATACAGCCGGACATATCGGGCCTTGAACGGTGCCACGTCGCGGCTTGTGACGTGAAGCGTGTTGCCGGTGACCGTATCGACATCCTGCCAGTGGATTCCGTTCATGCTTTTTTGCAGTTTGAACGTCTGGGTATTCTTGGCCGTCGCTTCGCCCGCGTAGCTTGCATGTTTGACGACCCACCGGGTGATCGTGTAGGTTTTTCCCAAATCCACGCGCAGCCACTTGTCCCCGGTCGATGCCGCCGTCCATTTGTCGCCGGCGGGATCGCTCCACGCGCCGTCCACGGCGTTCGAAGCGGTGGCAATACCGCCGGAAGCGGTGACGGGCTTGCCAAGGGCGACGTTGGTTTGCGCGGGTTTGAACACTTCGAACTCGAAGATCCGCGCCGCGGGGTCCCCGTTTTGCGAGGGATTGGTAATGTACAGCCGAACGTACCTCGACACGAACGGGATCACTTCCCTGCGGGTGACCCCGTCGGTGTTGTTGGACACGTAATCGACGGTGGTCCAGTTGACGCCGTCGTCGCTTTTTTGCAATTCGAAGTCGCGGGTGTTGTAGGCCGCGGGTTCCCCGCCCGCGCTCGCGTGCCGGACAAGCCACCCGGTAATCTCCACCGGTTGTCCCAGGTCCACGCTCAGCCATTTCGGGCCCCAGTTCGCCGCGGTCCACATGTCTTCGGCCGGATCGCTCCACGCGCCGTCCACCGCATTCGGTGCCGCGGCCAAATTGTCCGAAGCGTCGACCGGCTTGCCGGCCGCCACGTTCACTTCCGGCCTGAACGGCGGCGTGTCCGCAAATTCGTTCAGCTTCAGCTTGACAAACCGCGGCCTGTAAACCTCGCTGGTATAGGGAAAGACGCCCGCCACGTTGGGACTGTAGGAAATGAGCAATTCGCCGGGATCGGACAGATGCGGATGCGCCTTCGCGTTGTAGGTGACAAACCAGTAGCCCGGATAGAAGGGACCGTAAAGATCGTCCTCCGGCACGGTGTAGAACTGCACTTCCTCGCCGAACGGTCCGTAGGGCGTATCGCCGATCCGGTAAGCCAGTTTGTCGAATACGGTTTTATGCTGATAGATCAGCATATATTTGCCGCTGTAAACGCCGGAATTGATGTAGGTGACGCTGAGTTCGGGCGAGATCCAGTCCGCGAGCGACGCCCAGTCGTTGTTGACGGCCAGGATGCTCGTCTCCCAGTTGCCGTTGTTGTAGAACCGCCACTGGCTCACGTCGGTGAAATGGGCCTTCGGCACCCTCGCCACGACGAGTTTCCGCTGGAAAAGTTCCGTGTGAATGTCCCGGTGTCCGTAAATGTACACGTATCCGTCGGGATTGGGCGCGCCTCCGTCGGCGGTGTTGTCGTAAATGGCCGAGCCGAACGAGATCGTGACGATGCCGGGTTCCTCGTACAAGAGCGGCAGGTTCCGCGTATACGTGATGTTCGTAAAATCGGGCTCGCCGTTCACGAGCGGGATATGGATCATGACGATTTCCTGCGGCGCCATCGTTTCGTCCACGCGCGTCGCGATGAGATGAATCGTGTCGTCGATCACGATGCCGTCGCCCGCCCACAGCACTTCCCCGTTTTCCCCATAGAGGTTGGAGTTGGTCATGTCGGCGTGATGACCGTAAAAAAAGGTGATATTTTCAGGCGTCGGGGTTTTGCCCGTCATCACGGCCGCCGAATTGCGCGTCCCCGTCCAGTCCGCCAAAAATTCAAACGTCTCGGGATCCACCGATCCGATGTTGGTGTCGGCGAACGTCCAGAACGTTTTCGTCTCGGCCGTGGCGCTGCCGATTTGCCGGTTGCCGTTGAGCGGGATGGAATAGACCCCGTCCGCGCCCAGCCAGCCCGTGGTCCGCTTGAACAGATTGTCCCATTCCGGAGCCGGTACGGCTTTCAGCGGCGGGATGCCGGCGCTCGCCGTCCGGTCGGGGGCGTACGTGATGGTACCCGCCAGCAGGGCGGCCGCGGCGAAAGCGGCCGTGACGATCTTTTTGATTGCGCCCATTAAGAACCTCCTTTCTCATGCTGCCCGTCCGTTTTTCCGGTTACCGGGGTTCCGCCCCTTCGTAATACACCCAGGTCCGGCCCCACCTGAACACGAGCAGCGTGCAGAACAGCGTGATGACCAAAAGCACCCAGGCCATCGCCGAAGCGTAGCCCATCTTCAGTTCCACGAACGCCCGGATGTACAGATAGAGCGCGTAAAACAGCGTCGAATCGTTCGGCCCGCCGCTGTTGGTCATCACGTAGGCCTGCAGGAACACCTGGAATCCGCCGAGAATGCCCATGATCAGGTTGAAGAAAATCGTCGGCGTGAGCAAAGGGACGGTGATGTTCCAAAACTGCCGGATCACCCCGGCGCCGTCGACGCGCGCCGCTTCGTACAGCTCCCGCGAAATTCCCTGAAGACCGGCCAGGTAAATGATCATGCTGCCGCCGATCCCCCAAAGCCCCATCAGGATCAGCGAAGGTTTGGACCAGTCCTCGTCGGTCAGCCAGCCGGGACCCTCGATGCCGATGTAGCCGAGCATCGTGTTGATCAGCCCGAACGTCGGCTCCAGAAGCCAAATCCACAGCAGGGCCACGGCCACGCCGGAAACGACGCTGGGCAGAAAAAATACGGTCCGGAAAAACCGGATACCCGGCACTTTCTGGTTCATGAGCACCGCCAGCAGCACCCCCAGCACGATGTGCAGCGGCACGCTGAAGACGACGTAGTAGATCGTGTTGTACAGGCTTTTCCCGAAGCGCGGATCGTCAAAGAACAGCACCTTGTAATTCATCAGCCCGATCCATCTCGGCGGGTTGAAGGTGTCGTACTCGGTGAAGCTGACATAAAAGGAAAACAGCACCGGGCCCACCGTAAACACCAGAAAACCGATCAGCCAGGGCGAAAAAAACAGATAGCCGGTGATCGCTTCCTTCCGGGCAAGGCCGAGCGTCCGTTTCCGCCTGCTCATGCCGCTTTTCCTCCCGATCGGCCGCCTCCCCTGTCCGCCCGGCGGCGGAAAGGAGAGGCAACCGGTTCATTTGCCGCCATGGGTCTTCCGGTAGTTGGCGATTTCCTGTTCCGTTTCCCGCTGCGTTTTTTCCAGCGCCTGTTTCGGCGTCATTCCCCCGTGCATGGCGGCCTCCAGATTTTTGTTCAAAAAGGAAGCCCACGACAGCGCTTCTTCCGGCAGCGGCAGAAACCGGGAATGCTGCATCTGTTCGACGACGATTTTCCAGTTCGGGTCGTTCATGAATTCGGGCGCCATGGCCGCTTCCTGGTTCGCGACCAGCGAATTGAACGTTTGGCGGATGCGCATCTGCACGTCCTTGCCGGTGAGATACTTCATCAGTTCCCACGCGGCGTCGGCTTTCCTCGGGTCCTTGTTGTCCACCAGTTCCAGGCTCCATCCGGCCGACCACGAAGCCGGCTTCTTCTGGTAGGGAATCGGCGCAATGCCGTATTCCAGGTCGGGGTTGTACACTTCGATTTCTTCCATCAGGTAGTTGACGTCCACGATCATCGCCACTTTTTCCCCGATGAACGGGCTGTAACCGAGCGACCCGGCCTGCGTCTGGAAGGCGCTGAACGCTTTGTCGCCGTATTTGTTCTGCATCCGGATCCAAAACTCCAACGCTTCCAGCGCTTCCGGAGTGTCGATGGTCGGATTGCCCTCTGCGTCGAAAAATTCGGCGCCGTTCGTCCAGGCCAGCGTCCAGAATCCCAGATTCCCGAGGGCCGGTGCGAATCCGATCTGCTCCAGCATGTTTTTGTCGTTCCATTTGGTCAGCTTTTCGGCGTATTGCTCCAGCTCGGCCCAGTTGGTCGGCGGTTTGTCGGGATCGAGGCCCGCCTCCCGGAACATCTTTTTGTTATAGTAAAGGACCCGGACGTCGGTTTCGAGCGGCATCTGATAATAAGCCCCATTGAACTTCACCCGCTCCGTAAGGACCGGGAAATACTGGTTCATATCCCAATTGTCCCGCTGGATGAACGGATCCAGTTGGAGAATCGCGTTGGCCCGGGCTCTGTCGTGGAACGTCTGGTCCCCCGTTCCGGCCAGCGCGATATCCGGCCCGCTGCCGCCCGCCAGAGCCGTCGAGATTTTCGCGCCGTAATCGAAGAAGTTGACGGCCAGCTGTTCGACCGTGATCCAGTCGTATTGCTTCTGAAAATCGTCGATCAGCTGGTTGTACAGGTCCTTCGCCGGCCCGTCCGTGAAAATGTGCCAGAACTGGATCGTGACCGGCTCCCTGCCCGTTTCGCCGCCCTGCGGCGCCCCGGATGCGGCGGGTGCGGCGGAACTTCCCGAGGGAGAGGCGGTGGACGACGCTTCGCCGCCGTCGCCGCCGCACGCCGTGACCAGGAACAACAGCAAAATAACGGACGCCAGCAAACCCAACGTTTTTCTCATGCATGGCCCCTCCTTGCAATCTCGGACATGGAACAAAAATCGGCTTCCACATATTCCCGTCTCTTTTCGAAAAATTCTTCACCTCCCGGACGGCGCATCAAACCGGAAAAGGGGATCCCCGTTTTCTATCCCTTGATGCCGGTAAGCGTGATGCCTTCGATGAAATATCGTTGAAAGAAAAAGAACAGCAGCAGCGTCGGCAGCATGACGATGATCGAGCAGGCCATCATCACGTTCCATCGGGTTCCGAAAGCCTGCTGGAACGACCTCAGCCCGAGCGCCAGGGTGAATTTGTCGGGATCGTTCAGATAGATCAGCGGCCCCAGGAAATCGTTCCACGCCCCCATGAAGGTGAAGATGGCGATGGTCGCCAGCGCGGGAGCCGAAAGCGGCAAAAAGATGCGCCAGTAAATGCCGATTTCGGGGCTGCCGTCGATTTTCGCCGCATCGCTCAATTCTTTCGGAATGGTCAGGAAAAATTGCCGCAGCAAAAAGATGCTGAAAGCGGCGCCAAAAAAGCTGGGCACAATGAGCGGGAGATAGGTATCGACCCAGCCCAGGTTTTTGAAGAGAATGAACACCGGAATCATCGTCACCTGCCCCGGCAGCATCAGGGTGCTCAGCATGATCACGAACCAGACGTCCCGGCCCGGCCAGCGCAGCCTGGCGAAGGAATACGCCACTATCGATGAAGAAAGAAGCGTGCCGAGCATCGTGCTCCCGGTAATCAAAAGCGTATTGAGCGTATAACGAAGAAAAGGAAACGCTTGCACCGCATCCACGTAGTTTTGCCACCGAAATTGGTCCGGGATCCATTGGGGAGGAAGCACAAACAAGCCCTCCCGGCCTTTGAGCGAGGTGGAAAGCATCCAGAAAAACGGCAGCAACAGAAGGCTTCCGATTCCGATGAGAAGCCCGTAAACAAAGGCCAGATACAACCCTTTCCTGAACCTCTTTCCCATCGGGGCCCGGCCCCGGCCAAGAACGCCCACGGCATTGCGGTTTGCTGCCGCAAACATCTGCTTCCGCACGACTCCCTTCAGATGGATACACCCTGATGTATCCGCTTTCTTCGGTTCGAATTATAGCAAGATTCCCGGTTCCCTGTCTTTGCGGCGTTCAGACACATTTTTGCAATATGCGGACATCCATGCGGAATTTCATTGTCTTGTGCCATCCCCTTCCGCTATACTGAAAGCGCATCCGCACACGGGGAGGGAGACGATGCTGCACCTGCAATTGACCCCTCAGGAGGTCACCAACAGCCTGAATTTTTTAAACGATCGCGCCATTCATCTGAAAGGGGACAATCTTTCGTTCTTCGTCCATTATTGGGGCACGGATATCGACCATTACGACAATCCCCTGCACAAGCATTCGTTTTTTGAAGTTTGCTACATCATGGACGGGGAAGGCCTGTATCGAGACGGAGACGACGAGTACCCGCTCCGTTCCGGCGTGATGTTCATCTCGCGGCCGAACATCCGGCACCAGATTTTGAGCCAAAAGGGACTGTACATCGTGTTCGTCGCCTTTGAAGTCGTCGAACAGGAATCGTCGCCCGAATTTGTCGAACTGTTCCGGCATTTCGCCGTCTCTTCCAGGGTTTACATTCCGGACGCCCACGACCTGCCCGAAGCGATGCTTTGGCGGTCGCTTATGATACAGGCCGCGCGAAACCGGCCGGCGTTCGCGGAATGCGTCGTGCCCCTCGCTTACAGTTTGCTCGTGTCATTCGAGGGGTTGTTTCACGAGCGTTCCCGCAAATCCCGGATCCGGCGCGACAGGCCTTCTTCCACCACGCTTTACCGGGCAAAGCTGTTTATCCGCGACAACCTGTCCCATTCGCTGAAACTTCGGGAAGTGGCCAATTATTTGCACATTTCGGAACGGCATCTGTCGCGGCTGTTCTCCACCGAATTGGGGAAAACGTTCTTCTGCTACGTCCGGAAAGAGCGGATCAAACGGGCGATCCATTTGCTGAGCAACACGGACTATTCCATCAAGCGCGTGGCGCAGGAAACGGGATTCGAATCCGTGCATTACTTCACGAAAGTGTTCAAAGCCGAAACGGGCATTACGCCGGGAAAATTCGTCCGTCGGATCAAAAGCGGGGAGATCGGTTCGCTGCCGGACGAATACGCCGCCGACGCATAGTCCGCGCCTCCCCGCCGCGGCGTTGTCTGCCATGTCGTGACGGCGTACCATAAATAAAAAAGAGGCATCCCTGCGGATGCCTCCTTTTTTATTGGTTTTCCGCGACGATCCGAAGGGTGACCCATCGGCGAGGATACAGTCGCAGTTTCGCTTCCCCATCCGACACCGGAAGGGGCTCCAGGTTTTCCTCCAGGGCACTGCAAAGATAGGCCGTCTGGACGGACGCCCCCGGAATGCCGACGGTCACGTCGGTTTCCCGTTCGGTCACGTTCTGCAACCGGATGATCACGCCGTTTCCGTCTTCCGCCCGTTTCACGTGGAAGGGAACCGCGCCCTGGCCGCGCACCTGGAGGAAAGTGCCGGACTTTTCCTCCCCGCAGCGGATCACCGGAAACAGCTGTACGGGGCGGGCTGCGGTGAGACCAAATTCGATGGCCCGCTCCGGGTCGAAACGGTCGATCGTGGTCAGCTCATAGCGGAACGACAGCTTGCCCGGCTGGGAAGCCCGGAAATTGGTGTCCCAGTAATTGTTGACCGGCCACGCGAGCAAAAGCGGCCGCCCGCTCTTGTCGATCGATGCGTTCTCCCGGCCGAAGTGAAATCCGCCGATCATCACGAGGGGCGCGTCGGGACAGGCCAGCGTGACGCCGCCTTTTTGGTTGAACACGGATACCGTGCGGTCCACGGTCACCCAATCCCGGCAGACCCCGGGCAGCTGTTCACGGTCCAGCTCGACGAAGGTGCCGGCGGTATCGAACACCGCGGTCCAATTGTCCATGTTCAAGGGAAAAGCGAAATAAATCGCTTCCGGCTCGCGGACATCCTTTTTCCGGAACTGCGCGACCAGTTCGATCGCAGGGCGGTGGCTGAACAGCGTGATCCGCTGGACGAGTTCTTCCACGCCGGGCGCTTCCCAGGCCAGTTCCAGGGTGACGCCCGAGGCGTGCCGCACCGTACGGACTCCGGTCAGGCGGTCCGCCCCCGTTCTTTTGGCGGGCCAGTCGTGATTCCAGCAACTGATGGTGTCGTTGCATTTTTCCACGTCGCGCGGAAACAGGACTGTCCGCGCCGGCGGCGCCCTGAGCGGATCCACGCTTTCGCGGACAAACTGGAAAAACGTCCATTCGCTGTCCGGATCGAGCACCTGCCAGCCGCTCCGCTTGTCCAGCAAACCGGTAATGCGGCCGGTGACCTCGTCGAATGTCAGGCGGTAGTACGGGCTTTCCACCGACCGGATCCGGCGAACGGTCCGCAGTTCGCCAAGCGTTTCCCGAACGGCGACGGTTTCCGTTTCCGTTACCGAGACGTCTTCTTCCGCCGCCGTTTCCGGCTTGAGGGAAGCGAGCGGAATGATCTTCCAGCTGAACGGCGCCAGCGTCACCCTGCCGGAGGACGGTTTCGTCCAGTCGGAGTCGGTGAACATCCACGTCACTTGAAAACGGCCCGACGCCGTGTGCCGGTCTTCGCCCGCAAATTCGTCGGGAACGCGCAAATCCACCGTTTGAACGACATGGGTCGGATTCACCAGCAGGATGCCTTCCGGCTTCCCGGATTGCAACGGATTGTCCGCCAGCCGCTCCAGTTGCCTGGCGAGCAGGAAGAGCGCCAGACTGTTCGCCTGGTAGGCCGTGTGGGCCTTGTGCATCCACTGGGTTTGCGTGATGGGGGAATCGGGGTCGGCGACCGAAATGTTGGCCCCCCAGGTATGCTCGTCGTACAAATGGGTCTGTTCCCACGCTTCAGCTTTCAGCTTTCTCTCGTGCTCGGTCCCGTCCGGCCGGAAAGCTTCCAGCAACTCGACGCACTGCAGGCTGAGCTTCGTCCTGCGGCTCAATCCCGTTTCATACGCCGCGCTGCCCGCGCCGAAATTCCAATAATCGGTCCAGTCTCCCGCGCAAACCGGGATGTCGGAGGCGGGAACGCGCCGCAGACGCTCAAGAAGCATTTCGGGCGTGGCAAACCGCATGCGCGGCCCCCGTCCCTCCGCGTTCCAACGTCGCATCAGCCCGGGCAATTCCCTGTCGGGAGGCGTATTGTCGAGCATCGGGACGTTCGTGGCGGACAAAAAGACAAAATCGTAAGGATATCCTTGCGACCGGAGCCGGGCAAGGTAGCGGTCCAGCCCCCGTTGCATGACCTCCGTGTTTTTCTCCCACAAACGGCAAATTTGCGTCAGCAGGGAGTAATGTTCGCCGTTGAAGGCCAGCAAATCCCTGCCGTCCGGCGAGCGCCAGCGAAACGCAAGCGGACGGCGAAGCGGGATCCCGCCGAAATGGATGTTGATCCCGGTAATATACAATTCGATTCCCGCATCCAGCAGGAGCTGGGACAACGTCCAGGGCTGCCCGTTGATATCGTGATTGACAGCCGTCCGCAGCGCGATCCCGAACCGTTCCCTCAGCAGCCGCACCGGGTAAAGCATGCGCGCCAGCTGTTCCGCCGTGCACAGCGGCGCCGTGTGCATCGGCATGGCGGTCAGGCAAATCTGCCCGTTTTGCAAATAGCGGCGGAAACGGTCGATTTGCTTGTCCGACGAAGATTCCAGCCACTTCAGGACGGGCGCGGTGGCTTCACAGGTCCAGCGAAACCGGACCTCCTCGGGCCAGTCCTCCGTTTGTTCGCACAGGTCGATCGCCTGATCGATGTAATCCCGTTGCAGCTCCCACAGAATCGGCTGGACGTGAGTGTATCCGACGTCAAGATGGCTGTGGTGATAGACAAGCACTTCCTTGATTTCCGACACGGTACCACCCTTTCCCCTTCGAACGAGGGAATATCGCCTCCAGTCTTCTTCTCATTATATTTTTTTTGAAAACGGTGTCATTGTGAAAACGAGCCAAATTTTTGCAGAATCACGCCATCCATCGCGGAAATGTGCGGTTGCGAAAACGAAGAGGCAAAGAAAAAGCCCTCTTCCCGTGTCTCCACGGGAAGGGGGCTTCCTTCCGTCTTCCGTTGTCCACAGACCGGCGGCGCCGGAAAGGGTCCGTCAGTCTCCCGGCGTTCCGTCCGCCTCGCCCGTCTCGCCGGGCAGTTCCAACGTGATGCGCCCCAGCTTGCCGGAGCGCAGGTCCCTGAGCAGAACGCCGCCCGCCTTGGCCAGATCCACCTGGCCGCCGGCAGCGAGGCACCCCCGCTTTCGGCCGATCCGCTTCAGCGCTTCCGCGGCAGCGGCCATGTCCGGCAGCGACGACGGCAGATCGTCGATGCCGTAACGCTCCCGCAGGGCGTCGCCGTAGCGCTCCGCCAGATGCGGCAGCACGCGGCAGGCCACCTCTTCCACCGGCAAAATTTCCTCGCGGATCGAACCGAGGGCGGCCAGAAAGTAGCCGACCTTCGGATCCTCGAATTTCGGCCACAGGATGCCCGGCGTGTCGAGCAGCTCCAGGTCGCCGCCGGTGCGGATCCACTGCTTGCCGCGCGTGACGCCCGGCCGGTCGCCGGTCAGCGCCGCACGCCGTCCCGCCAGCCGGTTGATCAGCGCCGACTTGCCGACGTTGGGAATGCCGACGATGATGGCCCGCGCCGGACGCGGCTTCATGCCTTTGCGGATTTGCCGCTCGATGCGTTCCCGCAGCCGCTCCCGCACCTGGCCGGGAATTTCCTGCACCCCTGCACCGCCCAACGCGTCGATCGCCAGCGCCGCATGGCCGTGGGCGCGAAAGTGGCCGCACCACGCTTCCGTCGCCGCGGGATCGGCCAGATCGGCCTTGTTCAACAAAACGAGCCGCGGCTTCCGTCCCACGATCTCGTCGATGGTCGGATTGCGGCTCGAAAGCGGCGCACGGGCGTCCAGCAGCTCAAGCACGATGTCGACAAGCTTGAGATTCGCTTCGATTTGCCGTTTCGCCCGGGCCATGTGCCCGGGAAACCATTGGATCGTCATTTCTCTTCCCTCATGGAGGCAAAATCGAAAGAGGCGAAACCGCCGGAATCATACGCCGTCGCCAATGTATTTGATCTTGTTCAGCGGCCAGAACACGAACTCCGCCCGGCCGACGACGCGCTCCAGCGGAATGAATCCCACCGACGGATAGCGGCTGTCCAGGCTGTTGTCGCGGTGGTCGCCCATCACGAACAGCGTGCCCTCGGGCACCTTCGTCTCCGGAAAATCCCGGTCGTTGTAGGGCAGCGCGCCTTTGGCGCGCGCCTCGGCGTAGGCTTTTTCCAGGTAGGGCTCCTCGATCTGCACCCCGTTCACAAACACCTGGTCGCCCACCACTTTCACCGTATCGCCGGGCAGGCCGATCACCCGCTTGATGAAATCGCGGCCTTCCTCCGGCATGTGGAAAACGATGACCTCGCCGCGTTTCGGGGCCCGGAACTCGTACAGGATCTTGTTGACCATGATGCGCTCCCCGTGCCAGAAGTTCGGCTCCATGGAAGGCCCGTCCACGATGAACGGAGAGATGAAGAACCAGCGGACAAAAAATACGACAATCCCGGCGATGGCGAGGGCGATGACCCATTCCGTCAGTTCCTTGGCGAGCCGGCTGCCCCCCGTCTGGGGCGGCGCGGAATCCGCGGAGACTCCGGCTCCCCCCGCCGCTCCGCGCGGCTCCCCGGCCGGGGAGCCCCCCGCTTCCCCGTCCCGTTCCGATCCCGGAAAGCGGTTTTCCGGAGTGTGTTCCTGCGATCGATCCATCGTTTCGCCTCTTTCCTCAACCTTCCAAACCCCGGATGGAAAAAAGAGACTTGAACGAAACGTCAAGTCCCCGATCCGTCGTATGCTCAGACTTCCTTGATACGGGCCGCCTTGCCCCGCAGTTTCCGCAAATAATACAGCTTCGCGCGGCGGACCTTCCCGCGGCTCACCACTTCGATGCGGTCGATGCGAGGCGAATGAAGCGGGAACGTGCGCTCGACGCCGACGCCGTACGAAATCTTGCGCACGGTGAACGATTCGCTGATGCCGCCGCCGCGGCGCTTGATGACAACGCCCTCGAACATCTGGATCCGTTCGCGGGACCCTTCCACGACTTTCACATATACCCTCAGCTTGTCGCCCGGACGGAAATTCGGGATGTCCTGGCGAAGCTGCTCTTTCGTCAGTTCCTGAATCAACGGATGCATCGGTTGTTTCCCTCCTTCCGGCACAGCCTTCCTGCCAACCGTAAATGCAACAAAAGTTATTGTAACATGACGAAAGCGGAAAAACAATTGTTAGCAAATTTGCCTATGCCGCCTTCGCCGTCATCGTTCGTCCGTTCCATCTCCCGAAGGGGTCTCCTGCCTTCCGGCCGGACGATCTTCCGGAGGGGTGGCCTGCAGCCTTTCCAGCCAGCGGCGTTCCTCGGTCGTCAGATCCGCCCTTTCGAGCAGATCGGGACGCCGCCTGAGGGTGCGGAGCAGCGACTGCTGCCGCCGCCATCTGGCGATTTCCGCGTGGTGGCCGGACAGAAGCACCTCCGGCACCTTCCAGCCCCGAAATTCCGCGGGCCGGGTGTACTGCGGATATTCGAGCAAACCGTCGCTGAACGAATCCCGGGCCGCCGACTCCTCGTTGCCGAGCACTCCCGGCAGAAGCCTCACGACCGCGTCGATGACCACCATCGCCGGCAGTTCGCCGCCGGTGAGCACGTAATCGCCGATGGAAATCTCGTCGGTCGCCAGATGTTCGCGCACCCGTTCGTCCACGCCTTCATAGTGGCCGCAGATGAAGACGAGATGCTTCTCTTCGGCCAGTTCCCGCGCCTTGCGCTGCGTGAACGGCTCGCCTTGGGGACACATCAGGATCACGCGCGGCCGCGCGTTCTCCGGCACCCCGGCCGTCAGCCATTCCACGGCCGCAAACAGCGGCTCGGGCTTCAGCACCATGCCGCCCCCGCCGCCGTACGGCGCGTCGTCCACCGTCCCGTGCTTGCTCGCGGAAAAATCGCGAAAGTTCACCGCGTTCAGTTCGACGATGCCGCGTTCCCTCGCCTTGCCGATCAGGCTTGCGCCGAACACGCCCTCGAACATTTCCGGAAACAGCGTGAGCACGTCGATGCGCATGTCACAGCATTCCTTCCAGCAGGCGCACTTTCACCGTCCGCCGGGCGACGTCCACGTCCAGCACCACGTCGTCGATGACGGGAATGAGCACCTCGCGGCCCCCGGGAAGCCGGACGACCCAGACGTCGTTGGCCGCAGGCTGCAGCACGTCGGTGATCGTGCCGAGCTCCTGCCCGTCTTCCGTGACCACCCTGCAGCCGACGATGTCGCGGATGTAATATTCCCCTTCGTCCAGCGGCACGCGGTCATCGTCGCGCACGACGAGGGATCCGCCTTTGTACTTTTCCACCTGGTTGATGTTGTCGAATCCCTTCAGCTTGACCAGGTACAGGTTCTTGTGGGCGCGGGCGGCCTGCACCTCCACGTCGAACGGCTCGCCGCCGTCCGGAGGCCGGAGCATCAGACGGCTCCCCGCCCGGAACCGCACGTCCGGAAAATCGGTGTGCGGCCATACCTTCAACTCGCCGCGAATTCCGTGGGTGTTCACGATTTTTCCGACCTGGAGCCAGCCTCTGTCCGCCAATCCGCAAGCCTCCTTCCAGGAACCGCCGGCCATCCCGCCCGTATGCCGGGACGGTCCGTTTCCGAAAGCCCGGCCGGCGGGCGCGCTGACACGCGGCTGGCCCGCTTGCGGGGGCTATTCGGAGACGATGTCCACGACAACGCGCTTCCGCTCCTTGACGGCGGCGGACGTGACGACCGTGCGCAAGGCCTTCGCGATGCGCCCCTGCTTGCCGATCACTTTGCCGACATCGTCAGGGTGGACGGAAAGCTCGTAGATCAGACCGCGTTCGTTTTCCCTGACCCGAATCTGCACGTCTTCCGGATGATCGACCAGGGCCCGGGCGATAACCCGAATCAGTTGTTCCATGGCTCTCCCTCCGGGAATTCGGACGTCATGACGTCATTGCTTGCTTTGCTTCAGCTCGTGGAATTTTTTCAGGACACCCGCGCGGCTGAGCAGGCTGCGCACCGTGTCCGACGCCTGGGCGCCGTTTTGCAGCCACTTGAGGGCTTTCTCTTCGTCGATCTTCACCTGGGCCGGCTGGGTGAGCGGGTTGTAGTACCCGATTTCCTCGATGAACCGGCCGTCGCGCGGGGAACGGGAATCGGAAACCACCACGCGGTAGAACGGCTTCTTGTGGGCGCCCATTCTTTTCAGTCGAATGCGAACCATTCCTTTTTCACCTCCTTGCAAGATCGGCCGGGCCGGGGTTCGGCGCCGGGCGGTTTCCGCCGTCCGGGATCACCGGAACGGGAACCGGCCGGGATGGCGCGGGCCGAGCATGTTCCGCAGCGCCTTCATCCCCTTCGGGCCTTTGCCGCCCGGACCCATCATGCCGGACAATCGCTTCATCATCTTTTTCATGTCTTCAAACTGCTTCAGCAGGCGGTTCACGTCGGCGACGGAGGTGCCGCTGCCCGCGGCGATCCGCTTGCGGCGGCTGAAATTGATGATTTCCGGTTTCTGCCGCTCTTCCTTGGTCATCGACCGGACGATCGCCAGGGTACGGACGACCTGCCGCTCGTCGATGCGGAAATTCGGCATGTTCTTGAGCTGGCCCATGCCCGGGACGAGGTCAAGGAGCTGCTCCAGCGGGCCGAGCTTCCGCAGCTGCTCCATCTGCTCCACGAAATCGTCGAGGGTGAAGGAAGCTTCGCGCATCTTGCGCTCCATTTCCTTCGCCTTTTGCTCGTCGATGGCGGCCTGGGCCTTCTCGATCAGCGACAGCATATCGCCCATGCCGAGGATGCGGGACGCCATCCGGTCGGGGTGGAACGGCTCGAGCTGGTCGAGCTTCTCCCCGGTGGAGGCGAACTTGATCGGGCAGCCGGTGACCGCCTTGACGGACAGCGCCGCCCCGCCCCGCGTGTCGCCGTCCAGCTTCGTGAGCACGACGCCGGTCAGCGCGAGCTGTTCATGGAAACTTTGCGCCACGTTGACCGCTTCCTGCCCCGTCATCGCGTCGACGACCAGCAGCACCTCGTCCGGCCGGACCGCGTCGCGGATCTGCCGGAGCTCTTCCATGAGGGCGTCGTCGATCTGCAGCCGGCCCGCCGTGTCGATCAGGACGTAGTCGCAACCCTGGGAGCGGGCGTGCTCTACGCCCCGCCGCGCGATCTCCACGGGACTCGTCCCGTCGCCGAGGGAAAACACCGGCACGCCGATCTGCTCGCCGAGCACCTCCAGCTGCCGGATGGCCGCGGGCCGGTAGATGTCGCCGGCCACCATCAGCGGCTTGTGCTGGCGCTCCTTCAGCCATTTGGCCAGCTTGCCGGTCAGCGTCGTTTTCCCCGCGCCCTGCAGGCCGGCCATCAGCACGACGGTGGGCGGCTTGGCCGCCTGCGCCAGCTTGACGTTCTGGCCGCCCATCAGCTCGGTCAGCTCTTTGTTGACGATATCGATGATGACCATCGCCGGGGTGAAGCTTTTCATCACTTCCTGCCCGACGGCTTTTTCCTTCACCCTGGCGATGAAGTCCTTGACGACCTTGAAGTTGACGTCCGCTTCCAGCAGGGCCAGGCGCACTTCGCGCATCGCTTCGTTGACATCGTCTTCCGTGACCTTGCCGCGGCCCCGCAGCTTGTCGAACACGCTCTGCAGCCGCGCGGTCAGCCCTTCAAACGCCATCTTGCCCGCCTCCTTCCGGTTGGCCGTCGGCCCGCCCGGGCTTTCCGGCCCGGCGGCCGCTCCGTCCGGCTTTTCCGCCGGTTGCGGCGGATGCTTCGGTCTCCGCGGCGGCCGCTCCGGGAGCCGGGAAGGGGTCCCCGTCCGGCCCGAATCCGGCTTCCCCGCCGGCATCCTCGTCGGCTTCCGCGCCGAGATCCGCGCCTCGCAACATGCGGACGGTCTCCGCCAGTTCGCCGCGCCATTCTTCCGGCAGGCGCGCGATTTGCTCCTCCAGCCGGCTCAGCCCGTCCTGGATGCGTTCGTGGCGCTTGAGCAGCCCGAGCCGCTTCTCGTACGACTCCAGCATCTCTTCCGCCCGCTTCAGATGCTCGTAGACGGCCTGCCGGCTGATGGCGAAATCGGCGGCGATCTCGCCCAGCGAATAATCGTGGAGATAGTGATACTTCAAAAACATGCGTTGCTTTTCGGTCAAAAGCGGCCCGTAAAAGTCGAACAGCATGTTGATCCGGTTCGTCTTCTCCAGCGCATGGTCCCCATGCACGGCGGGCCCACCTCCAGGCTGTTCCCTCCGCTGCCGGACCCGGTCCGCAGCACAGGCCTGTCAAGGAAAAAAACTTGACATCGCAAGCCCGCACTTCATGATATAAAATGTCGCCGCCCGTGTCAAGGACTTGCAACGGGAACGGCCGCCGCGGCCCCGGAAGGCGGTTATGGATGAAAAACCGCACAAAATCCCCATGGCCGAAGCGGAGACGGGCGATGATGTGCGAAAAACCGCACAAAAACCCGGGTCCAAAGAACCCGGGAAGCGATTTTGTGCGGAAAACCGTATAAAATTTTGAATTTCGGACATCCGGAATCCCGTTTTGTGCGAAAAACCGTACATCATGCCGCTGCCGCCCGGCGTTCCGCGCGGGCGGTTCCGTCCGCAGTCCGTCAGCGGTCCCGGAACTCCTTCATGCGGTAATCGTAGGGATCGATCTGGCGCAGTGCGGCCAGCTCCTGCGGGGTCGGGGGCGGCGTGTACACCACGTCACCGTAATTCAGCGGGAAACCGGTGTTTTCTTCCACTTCCTTCAAGGACGAGGTCGGATGGACCGACTCCAGCTGCAGCTTGCCGTCCTTGACGCCGAAGACGCACAGGGGCGTGACGATCTTCCACACGTTGCCCCGCGTGGTCACGAAGTCCACCTTTTCGACGAATGTCCGGCGGTCGTGCCGGGTGCGCCAGATAATGACCTTTCTGGCGGTGGGGATCAGCACCGCGCTGCCCGCGCCGCCGGGCAGGCGCACCTTCGGGTTCCGGTAGCTGCCGATCACCGAGTTGTTCACATTGCCGTGGACGTCAAACTGCGCGCCGCTCAGGAAAGCCACGTCCAGCCCGCCGCGCATGGACAGGTCGAAGATCTGCTCCAGGGGGAAATAGGCTTCGGCGCCTTCGAGCAGGTCGGCTCCCGCCGACGAATAGGACGCCTTCTTGATGGAAGGCGGGTTGACGCCGCCCGGAATGTTCAGGCTGACGAGGTTCGGGGCATGCAGCTTCCTGGCCAGGGCCATGGCGATCATCGGCAGCTGGGAAGCCACGCCGTGGAACACCCGCTCGCCGTCCTGCAACAGCCGGGCCATGACGCAAACCATAAGGTCGCAGATCCGCCAGTCGGTTTTTGCCGGCGTTCCGGCCCGCGAGGCCGGCGGCGATTTGGATTGCGCAGCGAACGACGTTTTGGCTTGCGCGGTGAGCATCGTTTTGGGCGCCATTGACCGCGGTGCCGCACGAGAGGTGGCCGTCGGCGTTGCCGGTGCTGTTTTCGGTTGAAATTGCGACGGCGTTTTCGGTTGTCCCGGGGTGCGGTTCATATCCGGATCACCGCCTTCCGTCCGCTGCGGTCCGCTCGTTCATACTGCTCCACATAGGCGGGAATGTCTTTGCGCTCCAGCTTCATGAACTTCGTCAGCGCGGCCAGGTCCGCGTCGTACATCCGGTCGCACGAACCGGGGGCCGCGCCCCGCGGCGCGTGCACCACCGCTTGCACGAGAAAGCCGGGGATGTCCACCAGGGTGGGTTGCCGCTGCCAATGTCCCGCACCCACGATGCGCTCCGCGGTGACGATCACCTTGCGGGCGGCGCGGCTCATGAGCACGTCCTCGTATTTCGGGCCGGATATGACCGCGTTCCCCGTTTCGTCGGCTTCCTGCACGTGGATGACCGCCCAGTCGGGCGCGATGGCCCGGACGACCGTGACCGGCTCGCCGCCGAACGGGTCGGGAATGACGCGGAAATCGTTGTTTTCGCGGATGAGGTCGGTGTCCCGGAAGCCGGCCACCGGCATGAACGGCGCCCCCGAAGCGGCGGCCCGGAGGGCGCTGATGACCGTGTAGCAGGCGTGCTCGTTCACCCGGACTTCTCCGCTCTCCACCGCCTTCCGGTAATGCGCGGCCAGGCCGAATTCCGTTTCATAGCTGACAAAGCCGGCGTATACGGTCTCCACGCACCCTGCCGCGCACAACAGGTCGATGTCGTGGGCGCCGGCGGTCTTCACCACGCCGAGACGCCGCTTTCCCTGGCGGACCAGCTCGCGGACGAACGCCATCGGCGCGCGGTGCAGCACGTTTCCGCCCAGGGCGAGGACATCGCCATCCCGGACCATGGCAGCCGCTTCTTCCAGCGACACCAGCTTGGAGCGTCCCTTTGTCCGGTTCACGGATGCGGAGGTCACCATCCCATTTTCCCTCCTTGCCAAGGGATTGCCGATCGGGCGGCATCTTGCCGTCCGAACCTATTTCACGGCGTTGCAGGCGATATGCACGGCGTCCCAGACGCCGGAGAACGGCGGCGCATAACACAGGTCGACCATGCCCAGTTCGCGCGCGGTCATCCGGTTGTGGATGGCCACGGCGAACAAATTGATGCGCAGCACGACGCCTTTGGCTCCGACGCCCTGGGCGCCGAGCAGCGTTTTCGTTTCCCTGTCGTAGATGAGCTTGAACCGGATCGGCGTCGGATCGGGGTAGTAGGCGGGATGATCCATCGCCTCGACCACCGCCGTGCCGTAATCGATGGACAGCCGTTTGGCGTCCGCCTCGGACATGCCGGTTCTCCCCAGCTCGAGATCGAACACCTTGATCGCCGCGCTGCCCAGGGTGCCGACGAATTTGTCGTGTCTTCCCAGCATGTTGCCGCCGGCCAGCCGGCCCATCTTGTTGGCCGTCGTGCCCAGCGGAATGTATACGTCTTCCTCCATCACCCGGTGGTACACGACCGCGCAGTCGCCGGCCGCGTACACGTCGGGGATGTTGGTCCTCATTTCCCGGTCGATGTAAATGGCTCCGTTGGGCGCCATGCGGATGCCGCTGCCCGCCAGAAAACCGGTGGCCGGACGCACGCCGGTGGAGAGAATGACCAAATCCGCCGGATATTCGCCCTTGTCGGTGCGCACCCGTTCCACGCGTCCCGCGCCGGCGATTTCCGTCAGCCGTTCGGCCAGGTGCAGTTTCACCTCGTGCCGGTGCAGTTCCTCCACGACAAGGTCCGTGATTTCCGGATCGAAGGGCGGGAGAATCCGGTCGGCCAGCTCGACGACGCGCACCCGCTTGCCCAGCTGCACCATCGCCTCGGCGGTTTCCAGCCCGATCGCCCCGCCGCCCACGATGACCACATCCCGCACATCGGGGGATGCGGCGGCTTCCTTCAGGGCCAGGCCGTCTTCCATCGTCTTCAGCAGGTGGACGCCGGGCAAGCGGATACCCGGCACATCCGGAACGATCGGCGCGGCGCCGACGGCGATCATCAGCTTGTCGTAGGTGTCGAGGAAAAAGCTCCCCTTTTCCAGATCCTTCACCATGATCTGCTTCCGGTCCGGCGCCACCCTGACCACTTCATGGCGCAAAAATGTCCGGATGCCCGCCTCTTCGAACTGTTCCCGCGTGCGGGCGATCAGCTTGCGCCAGTCGTCGTTCACCCCGGACACGTAATAGGGCAGACCGCAGGCGCCGTAGGAAAGAAAGCCGCCCTTTTCGTACACGACGACTTCCGCGTCCGGGCTTGTCCGTCTGATTTTTGCCGCGGCGGACATGCCGGCCGCGACGCCGCCGACGATGACGATTTTCACCGGTTTCCCCCCTTTCCGCGCAAGGCGACTTCCGAATGGCGACGTGATTACGTTGGGGTGCGAGCGCTGTTCCGTCGGGTGGCGAGCACTGCCCCGTCGGGTGGCGGGCGTTCCCCCGCCGGATTGCAAATCCCGATCCCTGGGCAGAAACGAATTTAATGCAAAAATGCATTTATTTTTCGCGTGAAACCGCCTCGCCCCGGAATTTTCATGCATTTTTGCATCATGTTGCTCGATTTCTGTTGGGGACCCCAAATTTTAGTGCAAAAATGCATTAATTTTCGCCTGCCGGCCCCAAAAACGATCACCGGAGCAAGCCCGTGTCATCCGCGGTGCCGCCGCACCGCCTCAGCCTCAGGCGTTTTCGCCGGGAATGTCGGGCTCCCGGTCGATGATGCCCACCACAAGGGCGTCGATGGGCGCGTCACGGTGGAGGCCGTACCGGGCGTTTGCGCCCGTCGTCACGAGCACGTTTTCGCCGATGCCGGCGCCGATGGCGTCCGCGGCGACGAAGGTTTCGCCGGTGTTCCGGTTCTGCACCACGAGCAGCTTGTATCCCTGCAAACCTTCCAGCTTGCGCGTGGAAACGATGTTGCCCACCACTTTGCCGATGATCATCGCTCAAGACCTCATTTCTCGTCCAGGATCAATTCGAGCCGGTCTCCGGTGGCGATGGAAAAAGCGTTCGCGTCATCCGTGTCGATGTGCATCTCCAGCGCGAAATCGTCCCTGACCCGGACATACACGCGATCCATGACGCCGCCGCGGGGACCTTCCACTTTCACGCGGACTTCCTGCCCGTCGACGACGCCGTAGGCGGCCGCGTCGGCCGGCGTCATGTGGATGTGCCGGTCGGCGATGATGACCCCGCTGTCCAGTTCCAGGCGCCCGCGCGGTCCGACCATCGTGATGCCCGGCGTGCCTTCCAGCTTGCCCGAAGGGCGGATCGGAGGGTTCACGCCGAGCCTCCTGGCGTCGCTCGGGGCCAGTTCCACCTGGGTCTGCCGGCGGTACGGGCCGAGAATGCGCACCCCTTCGAGGGTGCCCTTCGGCCCGATCAGCGTCACGCGTTCTTCCGCCGCGAACTGGCCGGGCTGGGAAATGTCCCGGCTGCGGGTGAGCTCGCGGTCCTCGCCGAAAAGCAGCCGGAAATGCTCCCGCGTGATGTGCACATGCCGGGCGGACACGCCGACGGGCACAAACCGCGGCCGTTCCCGGACGGGCACCAGGCCCCGCCGGGCCAGTTCCTCCAGCACCAGCCGCGTGACCGACTCGATCAATTCCGTCCGCGATGGCGTCGGCATGGGATCACCCCGCTTGCCTCAAAAAATTATTTCAAGCGGGGCAGAATGCTTCCGATGTCCCCGTGCGGCCGCGGAATGACGTGCACGGCCACCAGTTCGCCGATGCGCTGGGCCGCTTCCGCGCCGACTTCCGTCGCCGCCTTCACGGCGCCCACTTCGCCCTTCACCAGCACCGACACCAACCCCGAGCCGATTTTCTCGATACCGGCCAGCTCCACGTTGGCCGCCTTCAGCATGGCGTCCGCGGCCTCGACCGCCGCCGTGAATCCCCGTGTTTCGATGATGCCAAGCGATTCGTTCATGGATGATTCCTCCCTGATCCCGGTGACCGGGTAGTTGGGCGCTCAGGAGAGCGCCGGCAAAATCTTCGCCAGATCGGCGTGCGGCCGCGGAATGACGTGCACCGCCACCAGCTCGCCGATGCGCTGGGCCGCCTCCGCGCCGACTTCCGTCGCCGCCTTCACGGCGCCCACGTCCCCGCGCACAATGACGGTCACGAGCCCCGAGCCGATTTTTTCCGTCCCGACGATTTCCACGTTCGCGGCTTTCAGCATGGCGTCCGCCGCCTCGATGGCGGCCGTCAGCCCCCGCGTTTCGATGATGCCGAGAGATTCCTTCATGACCCTTCAACCTCCTTAAGGACCGCTAGCGGTCGTTCTGTCGTGATTTCATTTCAGCACCGGCAAAATTTTGGCCACATCGGCGTGCGGCCGCGGAATGACGTGCACCGCCACCAGCTCGCCGATGCGCTGCGCCGCCTCCGCGCCGACTTCCGTCGCCGCCTTCACGGCGCCCACGTCGCCGCGCACGATGACGGTTACCAGTCCCGACCCGATTTTTTCGGTTCCCACCAGCTCCACGTTGGCCGCCTTCAGCATGGCGTCCGCCGCCTCGATGGCGGCCGTCATTCCCCGCGTTTCGATGATGCCGAGCGATTCCTGCATCGGTGATCAACCCTCCTTGCCCTTGCGTGTTTTGGCGGCCGTCCGCCGCTTCGCCGTTTTGGAAGTCGTATTCTCGTCCTGGATATCCGGCGGCTTGGGAGTGTTTTCCGCCGGTTCGATAAATTTCATGATTTCCTCGTGCGGCCGCGGAATGACCACGCTCATCCGGAGCGGATCGCCGGGCTTGTCCCGGCACTGTTCCCGCGCCGCCTCGACCGCCGCCGTCACGTCGGATACGCTGCCTCCGATGATGACGGTCACCAGGCGGCCGCCCAGTTCCTTTTCGACGCACAGCACCTCGACGCCGGCCGTCTTGCACATCACGTCGACGAGTTCCACTGCCGTGGTGTAGAACAGCGTCTCCACCACGCCGATCGCTTCCCGTGCCATGAACATCCCTCTTCCCGCGTTTTAAGCGCCGATTTATCCGCCCTGCCCGTTACGGCCGGACGCGCGACTTGAGCGCCACCTTGCCGACGGGAAGCAGCTTTTCCATGCCCGGTGCGGCGGAGGGAATGCAGCGGGTCAGAATCGCTTCGTCGGGCAGGTACTGCCGCGCCGTTTCCCTGGCCACCTCCAGCGCGTGCTCGACATCGGCCACCCGGCCGGTGAATTTCACCTGGACCATCAGCGGAATGACGGCCTGCACGTTCCCGTCCGGGTTGTTGCAGTCGATGCCGTGAATGCGGATGTCCGCCGCCTTGCACGCCCTGTCCATGGCCGCCAGGGCCACGCTGTATCCCTGGACTTCAAACATCCCCAGCGCTTGCCGTTCCACCGCGCATCACCTAACCTATGCTCCGCAGCCCGCCGTCCGCAAGGACGCGGCGGATCTTGCGCGTGAACGTTCTGGCCGAGGTAAGCCCCTCGCCGGTGGGACCGGCAATGGTCATCGTCGTGAAGCCTTCGCCGCCGTAGCCGACGCCCGCCAGCGAAGAGCCGTTCTGCACGAAAATGGTCGTGCGGATGGCGCGGGCGAATTTCGTCATGTTGTCCACGTTGCGGGAATGCATGACCGCCGTGTGGCGGTTGCCGTGTTCCGCCCGCACCGCCATGTCGATCGCCTCGTCCAGGCTGCGCGTCCGGACGATGGGCAGAATCGGCATCATCTGCTCGATCTGCACCAGCGGATGGTCGAAGTCGACCTCGCAGATGAGCAGCTCCGGATTTTTGTCCCGGATGCCGATCCGCTCCAGGAACAGCCGCGCGTCCTTGCCGATCCATTCCTTCGCCGGGTGCCAGGAGCGCCACTCGTCGCCGCTGCAGCTGGGCCTCGCGCCCGGAATGTCCGATACCAGCGCGAATTCCATGATCTGCTCCAGCTCCCGGCGCCCGAGCATGTACGCGCCGTTGTTCAGCAGATGGAAGATGAGCTCGTCCGCAACCTTGTCGACGACGAATACTTCCTTTTCACCGATGCACAGAATGTTGTTGTCGAAGGCGGCGCCCAGGACGATCTGCCTGGCCGCGTGCTCCAGGTTCGCCGTCTCGTCCACCACCACCGGCGGATTGCCGGCACCCGCGCCGATGGCTTTTTTCCCCGAAGCCAGGATCGTCCGCACCAGACCCGGCCCGCCGGTGCCCACCAGCAGCGAGACGAGCGGCGATTTGACGATGACGTCGAGGGTTTCCATCGTCGGCTCTTTCACCATGGTGACGAGATCGGGCGGTCCGCCCGCGTTCATGATCGCCTTGTTGAGAAGCTGCACCGTGAAGAGGCTGCAATTCTTGGCGGACGGGTGGACGTTGAACACCACGGCATTGCCGGCGGCCAGCATGCCGATGGCGTTGTTGATGATCGTCTCCGCCGGATTCGTGACCGGCGTGATCGCGCCGATGACGCCATAGGGCGCAAGCTCCGTCAGCGTGAGCCCGTTGTCTCCGGACACCGCGGCGGTTTCCAGATCTTCCGTCCCCGGCGTCTTCAGCGCCGTCAGCTCCACCTTGGCCACCTTGTGTTCCGGGCGGCCCAGCTTCGTCTCTTCATACATGCGGCGCGCCAGGCCTTCCTTGTGGTCCAGCGCCGCCTGGCGGATGGCCCGGATGATGCGCTCCCGGTCCTCCATGCCGAACTTTTGCGCAAATTCCCGCTGCGCCCGATGGGCCGCTTCAATGGCGTCCTCCGCCCGTTCGAACACCCCGAGGTCGCCCGCGCGGGAAGCGGCCGCGCCGCCGGTCACGATCCCCGGCGCGGACGGCCGGGAAGCCGCCGCAGTGCCGGACGATGCCCCGCCCGCGGGAGCTGCGGGAGCAGCCGGCTGCACGCTGCAGCCTCCCGCCGCTTCGGGCTTCGACTGCGGCGCCGCGGCGGTGGTAGCGAGCCGCTGGTCGATGTTGCGCAGCACGCTTTCCACGATGTGCCGCACGTCCGCTTCCGTCAATCGGATCTCCAAAACCGATCACCTCTTTATGGCCCGTCTCTTGTCCGCCCTGATCCCGTACCTCAGGACAGCCTTCGGAGCACTTCTTCCGTAACCTTGGCGATGATTTCCTCGATGACCGCCCGCTTCTCCGCTTCCGCCCGCGCGGCTTCCGTCCGTACGGCGCCGGACTGCGGAACGTCCGTCCGCACGGCACCGGCTTGCGACACGCCGGTTCGCACGACACCGGCGGCGCCGGCCTGCGGGACGTCCGCCCGCACGGCGGCGGCCGACACGGCGGCGGATTCCGGGAGCTCGTCCGGCCGGCAGGCCGGCGTTCCCCCGCCCCGGATGCCCAGCTTCTCGCGGATCTCCAGCAGGTCGGACACCTGGCTGCAGCTGAGCTCGTTGACCTTTTTCAAAACCTCGCTGGTGTACAGGCTCATTCGCGCGTAATGCTCCAGCGATTCCATCCGGAAATACGCTTCCAGCGGATCCCTTCCCCAGGTGAGCGCCCCGTGGTTGGCCAAAAGCACCGCGTTGTAGTCCCGGCAGTACGGGGCGATGGACTCCGGCACTTCCTCCGTGCCCGGCGTCGCGTAGGGCGCCACCGGCACCCTGCCGAGCAGCACGACGGCTTCCGAGGACAGCGCCCGTTCCAGGCTGATGCCGGCGATGGCGTAGGAGGTCGCCACGACGGGATGGGCGTGCACCACGGCGCGCACTTCCGGATTCTCCTTGTACACGCGCAGGTGCATCTTGATCTCCGAAGAAGGCTTGTTTTTTCCGGACAGCACCTTCCCGTCCAGGTCCAGCTTCACCAGCATGTCGGGCGTCATAAAACCCTTGCTGACACCGGTCGGCGTGGCCCAGACGGCGTTCGGCCCGGTGCGGACGCTGATGTTACCGTCGTTGGCGGCGACGAAATTCTTGGCGTACATTCGTCTGCCGATTTCTATGATCCATTTCTTTGCTTCAAAGTCGGACAAATATCTGTCCCGGCGCTCCAAGACGGTTTCACCTCCCCGACATCCGTCGGTTGCTCCGTGTATTTTCATTCTCTGACTTCGAGGGGAAATTGTCAACAAATTTATTATTGATTAATTTGATTTATGTCGATATTTTTTCTGATTTTCCGTTAAAACCCCAAAACATTGCGGAAAAAATATGACAAACCTGGGTTTTTCCGTGGTGTTTTTTCGAACATCCATACGCAAAAAGCGATGCGCAAACGTGCACAAACCCACAAAAATATGATATATTCAACTTCAAGCAACACGAAAAACGGGAGGAGAAGTGAAGCTTCGTGCTGCCCATTGCCCGAAAGGCCAAAATCAAGGAAATCATCGCGGAAAAGAAAAACGTGACCGTCGCCGAGCTGACCCAGCTGTTCGGCCTGACCGAGGAAACCATCCGGAGGGACCTGAAACAGCTGGAACAGGAAGGGTTCCTGACGCGCATCTACGGCGGCGCGTATATCAACGACGGCGTGCTGAACGACGTCGACGTCAACCTGCGCGAACACATCTACGTGGAAGGAAAGCGCAAAATCGCCGAGAAGTGCGTGGAGTTCATCCAGCACGGCGATTCCGTATTTCTCGACGCGTCCACCACTTCGCTCTACATTGCCCGGATGCTGGAAAACCGCCGGATCACCGTCGTGACCAACTCCATCAAAATCGTCAACGCCCTGATCGACAACCCGGGCGTCAACCTGATCGTCACCGGCGGCAGCATCAGCCGGCAGTCCATGTCCGCCCTCGGCCGCGGCGCGGAGCAAAGCCTGTGCGGCTACTTCTTCGATCTGGCGTTCATCTCCTGCCGGTCGCTCAGCCGCCAGCATGGCATTACCGATTCCAACGAGCAGCAGGCCGAGGTAAGGCGGCTGGCCGTCGAGCGGGCCAACCGTGCGTATCTGGTCGCCGACATCACCAAATTCGACCGGACTTCGTTCGCCCACATCTGCGGTTTCGAGAAGATCCACACGGTGGTGGTGGACAAACCGCTGGATGGCGAATGGCGCGAATTTCTGCAGCAGCAGAACGTCCGGCTGGTGGAATGCGAAAGCTGAATCGGGCACCCGGCGGGCCGGGTGCTCCGATTATTTTTCAAACATGCGCGGCAGGCTTTCCGTGTACGGCGGCCGGGCGATGCCCTTTTCCGTGATGATCGCCGTGATGAGCGAGTGGTCGGTCACGTCGAAGGCCGGGTTGTACACCTTCACGCCGGGAGGCGCCATCGGTTTTTCGTACCATTTGGTGGTCACTTCCTCGGCGGACCGGAGTTCAATGTGAATGTCGTCCCCCGTGCGGCATTTCAGGTCGATGGTGGACAGCGGCGCATGCACGTAGAACGGGATGCCGTAATGCTTGGCCAAAATGGCCACCCCGGAGGTGCCGATCTTGTTGGCGGTGTCGCCGTTGGCTGCCACCCGGTCGCAGCCCACCAGCACGGCCTGCACCTTGCCTTCCTTCATGACGATGGACGCCATGTTGTCGCAGATGAGCGTCACGTCGACGCCGGCTTCCATCAGTTCCCACGTGGTGAGGCGCGCCCCCTGCAGGAGCGGCCGCGTCTCGTCCGCGTACACCTTGAAGTTGTATCCCCGCTCCTGGCCGAGATAGATGGGCGCCAGCGCCGTCCCGTAACGCGCGGTGGCGATGGTGCCGGCGTTGCAGTGGGTGAGCAGCCCCATGCCGGGCTCAAGCAGCGTCAGCGCGTGTTCGCCGATGGAACGGCACACCTGCTCGTCCTCGGCCCATATCGCTTCCGCTTCCTCCCGCAAGGCCGCCTTGATTTCCGCGGGGGTTTTGCCCGCCGCCATCTCCCGCTGAAACCGCCCGTCCATCCGGTCCAGGGCCCAGAACAGGTTGACGGCCGTCGGCCGCGCGGACGCCAGCAGGGCCTTGATGCGTTTGAACTCCCCGTACAGCTCTTCCGTCGTTGCCGCGGCGGACGACTTCGCGCCCAGATAGACGCCGTAGGCGGCGGCGATGCCGATGGCCGGCGCGCCCCGCACCCTCAGCTCGTAGATGGCTTCGCGGATTTCTTCCGGTTCCTTCAGGGTCAAAAACTTCTTCTCGTTCGGCAGCAGCGTCTGGTCCAGCAGAATCAGCGCGTCCCGCTCGTCGTCGAGCACCACCGAACGGATGACTTCGTGCTGCGCCATCCCGATCGCCCCCTTTGGCTGTGATGATTGTGCCGGCCGCTTCCGGCCGCGGAACGGTCCGTGCGCCGGATCCGGCTGCGGATCACGCCGGGACCCGTGTCCCGTCGCCGATGATCGCCCGGCGGATCACGATGCGGCCCGGGCCACGCTGTCGCGGATCACCTGCAGATAGTCCTTGCCTTTCACGATGGCGTCCCGCTCCAGGATGAATGTTTTGCCCGCGATCAGACAGATGCGTTCGGCCTCGGCCCGCCTGGCTTCGTCGGCGATGGAGGTGATGTCCTTCACGTGCGCGATCCCGAGGGTGCGGCGGCACAGCTCCAGGCCCGTCACCGCGCTGGTGTCGCGCATGATGCCGGCCAGGTACCAGCGGTCGAAGCCGGGATAGCGGGCGACGCGTTCCGTGGCGCGTTCGTGGAACAGGCGCAGGAATTTGTCCTGGAACAGGTCCGCCACTTCCTCGATGGTCTTCAGCACCCAGCCGATGTGGCGTTCCTTCGCGTCGCCTTCCTCCATCGTCGCCCGGGCGTTGACATAGGCGAAAATGAGGTTGGCGATGACGTTGCCCACATCGTAACCGGCCGGACCGTAGAACGCGAACTCCCCGTCGATCACCTTCGTGGAATCCTCGCGGACGAAAATGGAACCGGTATGCAGGTCGCCGTGGATCAGCGATTGCCCGTGGGTCATGAAATCGAATTTCAGCTTGGCCGTCTCGAGGAGCAGCTTCTCGTCCTCCCACAGGAGCCGGCGCGCAAAATCCCGCGTCGGCGGGAACACGTCGTTGCGGGGACAGTCGTAGAACGGTTCGGTGTAGACCAGGTCCTCCGTGATTTCGCACAGGTCGGGGTTGATGAACTTGCCCTGGAGCGCTTTTTTCTCCTTGTGGTTCATCACCACGTCCGACGTGAGCAGCAGCGTGTTCGCCATGAAGGTGGTGATGTGGTCCGCGAAAAGCGGGAACTGCCGGTGCTCGAGCATCGCCTTCCGCATGATGACGTGGTCGGACAGGTCGTCCATGACGCAGCAGTTCATGACCGGGTCGTAATGGTACACCTTCGGCGCCAGTCCCGGGGCCAGTTCGTTGTGCACCCGCAAGATTTCGTACTCGATGCGGTTGCGGTCGGGGGACACCTTGAACTCGTCGGAAATGCGGGCCACCGGTCCGGCCTGCTTCATGATGATCGATTTCCCCGAATCCTCATCCACGATGCGGAACACGAAGTTCAGGTTGCCGTCGCCGATTTCCCTGCAGGTCAGCCGGGCGTCCTTCGGGAACATGTCCAGCTTCGCTTTCACGTACTCGATCGCATCCGCTTCGCTCATGGTGAAGTAGGACGAAAAATCCGCCATGGTTTCGCCGCCTCCGATCCCTTGATTTTATCGGTCGCCTGTATGCTTACCGTTTCCGATAATAGGTGAGCGCCAGCGCGAACGCCAGCACGCCGCCTTTCACAATGTCCATGGAGTAGTACGGCACGGACATCATGACCAGCCCGTTCTGCAGGATGCCGATGAGCACGGCGCCGAAGAACGTCCCGAGGGCGTTCGGCTTGCCCGCGCCGAATACGGAGAATCCGATGAACGTGGCCGCCACCGCATCCATCAGGTACGGGGCGCCGGAGTTGACCTCCGCCGTCAGGATCCGGGCGCCGAGCACGATGCCGCCGATCGCCGCGAACAGCGCGGAGAGGAGATACGCGGCGACCCGGTATTTGTTGACCGGGATCCCCGACAGCTTGGCCGCTTCCATGTTGCCGCCGATGACGTACATATAGCGGCCGTGCTTGGTATAGTTCAAGAACAGGTGGACAAGCAGGACAATGACCAGCATGATGATGATAATGCCCGGCACCTGTCCGAACTTGGCGAACAGCTTCGGAATCTGCCCGGTCGCGAAGCTGCCGTCGGGCATGACCATGTTTTGCGAAATGGTGGCACCGCGGGAATAGGACAGGGCGACGCCCTGGATCACGAACATGACCGCCAGCGTCAGCAGCATGTCGGGAATCTTGAACCGGATGATGAGCAGCGAGTTGAGCACCCCGACCAGGAGACACGCGCCGATGGCCGCCAGCACCCCGATCAGCGTGGGCTGGGAGTACCAGACGAACATGGAGATGGCCACCGCACAGGCCAGGGAGGCGGTGGAACCGACCGACAGGTCGAAGCCTCCGACGGCCAGGGAGATGGTCAGGCCGATGGCGATGATGGTCACGATGGAAATGGACCGCAGAATGTTGATGATGTTCTGGCCTTGCAGGAAGCTGTCCGTAGCCAGGCCGAAAAAGGCGATGAGCAGGACGATGGTGATGATGGTGCCATACCGGTAAAAGAACTGGAACCAGTCGAACTTCACGGCCGTTGCGGCCTTGACGGCGGGTTTGGGATCGCTCATCGGTCACTTGCCTCCCGTCGAGTAAAACAGCAGTTCTTCTTCGTTCGTCGCGGCCGTTTCGAGTTCTTTCACGATCGCCCCGTCGTACATGACGTACACGCGATCGGTGATGCCCATGATCTCGGAAAGTTCGCACGACGCGTAGATCACGCTTTTGCCCTGCTCCACGAGCCTCGCGATCAGCTGGAAAATGTCCCGCTTGGCCCCGACGTCGACGCCCTTCGTCGGCTCGTCAAAGATATAAACTTCCGCATCGGCGACCAGCCATTTGCCGATGGCCACCTTCTGCTGGTTGCCGCCGGACAGGTTGCGCACCAGGGCCGCTTCGCCGGGCGTCTTGATGCCCAGATCGGCAATCATCTGGCGGGAGACGCTCTTCTCCCTGCCGAAATCGAGCACCGTTCCGAAAATCCTGCACAGCTTCGAGAGCACGACCGTGGTGAGATTCGTGGCCACGCTCTCCTCCACGAGCACGCCCTCCTTGCGCCTTTCCTCCGGCACCAGGGCCAGCCCCGCGCGGACGGCGTCGCTGGGCGACCTGATCCTGAGCGGCCTGCCGTTCAGCACGCGCTCTCCGGTCGCCCGGGTGTAACCGAACAGCGCCTTGCACAGCTCCGTTTTCCCCGCGCCGACCAGCCCGGCGATCCCGACCACTTCGCCTTTCCGGACATGGAAACTGACGTTTCTCACCTTGCCGCTGTCGTCGCTGAGGTCTTTCACCACCAGCGCCGGCTCGCCGGGCGTCGCCTGATGCTTCGGAAACTGCTGCTCCAGTTTCCGGCCCAGCATGTGCTCGACGAGCTGGTTCTGCGTCAGGTTGGCGGCCGCCTCCCGAATGACAAACCGCCCGTCGCGCATGACGGTCATTTCGTCGCAAATCTCGAACAATTCCGGCAATCGGTGCGAAATGAAAATGATGCCGACACCCCGCGCTTTCAGGTCGCGGACAACGCGGAACAGCTCCTCCGTCTCGGAGCGGCTGAGGGGGGCCGTCGGTTCGTCCAGGATGAGGAACCGGCAATCCCTGGCGATGGCGCGGGCGATCAGCGTCATCTGCTTCTCCGCCAGCGTCAGCTCGTCCACCCGTTTCCGCGGGGAAATGCGGACGTTCAGGCGGTCGAGGACTTCCTGCGCCTGCCGGTAAAGGGCGGGCCAGTTGACCCACTGCCTCTTCCCGGAGTCGTTGATCATGCGGTCCAGCATGATGTTTTCCCCGACGGTAAGATGGGAAATGAGTGCCGTATCCACTTCCTGGTGCACGATCTGGATTCCCTGGTCTTTGGCGTCCCTGGGCGATCGGATGTCCACCTTCCGTCCGCCGATGCGGATTTCCCCCGTATAGTGGGGATAGGCGCCGGTCAGCACCTTCATCAGCGTCGATTTGCCCGCTCCGTTGGCGCCGATGAGGGCGTGGACGGTGCCCGTCGCCGCGGCGAACCGCACGTCGTCCAGGGCTTTCACGCCGGGAAATTCGATGGAGATGTGCTCCATTTCCAGGAACAGAGGTTCTTGCTGCAGAGCTTCGGTGGCTGGCATGGTTTCACCCGGAAAGCGTTTCCGGAAAATCCTTCAAAATAGTGAGTGATGAAAAGCAAAGCCGCAAAAAAATGCGGCCTGGGCAATCGGAGTGCGCAAAGTACGAAAGGGGATACTGATGCGTGCGATGCGTGCGGCAGAGCCTCGCCCTTGCCGGACGGGACTCTGCCGCAGGGCATTTCATGGGATGGCAACCGATCGGATTATCTGTTCTTGAGCGCCTTCATCCATTCTTCTTCGAAGGCGTCGGTTTGGCCCCAGCCCGGGATGATGTTGGCCAGCGTGACCATGTTGACGGGTTCGCTGGACTTCTTCAGATCTTCCTGGGTGATCAGGTTTGCTTCCAGGTCGTAGGTCGCGGGCGTTTCCTCGCCGGCGATCTTCTTCGCCAGCAGGCGGACGTTGACGGCGCCGATCATCTTCGGATCGACCGCGGCGGTGGCGACCCACGGGCTGTTTTCTTCCTGCATGGCCTGCAGGTCGGCGTTCGACACGTCGATGCCGTAGATCTTCACTTCCTGGCGGCCCGCTTCGTTCACCGCGCGGGTGGCGCCGATGGCGAAGGCGTCCCAGGTGGCGAAGATGGCGTCAATCTGTCCGGTCGGATACTTGGTCAGCATGGCGGCCACGGCGTTTTGCGTTTGCACCGGCGTATCCGCGGCGGCCACGCCGAAGCGGTCGATTTCCTGGATGCCGGGGTTTTGCTGCAGCACTTGTTGATAGATTTGGTTCCGTCGGACCATCGGCGGGAAGCCGTCCACCCACAGGTACACGATCTTGGCGTTGCCGCCGGTGTCTTTCACCAGCTGGTCCAGGGCCAATTGCGCCAGGGCGAAGTCGTCCTGCGCCGTCATCGTGACGCCGGGGATGTCCTTAATCCCTTCGATGGAGTCGAAGGTCACGACCGGGATGCCCTTGTCGACGATTTGGCGAACTTCGTCGATGGTCGCTTCGTCGTCGCCATGGGAGATGATGATCCCGTCGTAGTCCTGGTTCATCGCCTGCTGGATCGCGTCATGGAATTTGGCCGAATCCCCGTTGGCGGAATACGTATCCACCGTGAAGCCCATCTTTTCGCCTTCTTCTTTGGCGCCGGCCAGGTACTGCGCGGTGTGGTCGTCGCCGCCGATCTTGCGGATGACCATGATCTTGATCGGCCATTTCTCGCGGATCTGGTCCGGCACGTTATCCGGCAGGTCGCCGCTGCCGCCGGAAGACGAGCCGCCCCGGTTGCCGCAGCCGGTCAGGACCAGCGCAACCGCAAGCAGGGTCAGAACCAACATCTTTGCTGCATTACGCATTGCTGTTCAACGCCCCTTTTCGGTTTTTTTCACAGCCATATTATCATAGAGAATGAAAGCGGATCAATCAATTATTCCTAGTTTTTTTATATGTTTTTGAGGTTTAATTCTTGTTGGTTTTTTCGTGGTTCTGGTGGCATTATACCATATCTTCCGTCAGAAATACATACACAAACCAAATTTATTTGACAAATTTTCTCCGACATTTTATGGTTTCAATTGGCATGCGGGTCGTCGAGCGACCCGGCATCTTCCGCCGCCGTGCCGGCGAACAGGGCGTGGACGAACTGCTCCGCGTCGAACTCCTGCAGGTCGTCCGGTTTTTCCCCCAATCCTACCAGTTTCACGGGCAGCTTCAGCTCGTTCCGGATGGCCACGATGATGCCGCCCTTGGCGGTGCCGTCCAGCTTGGTCAGCACCAGGCCGGTCACGCCGCTTTTTTCGCCGAACATCCGGGCCTGTTGCAGGGCGTTCTGGCCGGTGGCCGCATCAAGCACCAGCAACGTCTCGTGGGGAGCGCCCGGCAGTTCGCGTTCGATGACGCGGCGGATCTTCGCCAGCTCGTCCATCAGATGGGCCTTGTTTTGCAGTCGGCCGGCCGTGTCGCACAGCAGCACGTCGACGCCGCGGCGTTTGGCTTCCTGCACGGCGTCGTACATCACCGCCGCCGGATCGGCGCCCTGGGCCTGTTTGACCAGATCCGCTCCCGTCCGCTGCGCCCAGATTTCCAGCTGTTCGATGGCGCCGGCCCGGAACGTGTCGCCCGCCGCCAGCAGCACCGACTTTCCTTCCTGCCTGAATCTCCAGGCCAGCTTGCCGATGGTCGTCGTCTTGCCGACGCCGTTGACGCCGACAAAAAGGATGACCGTGAGCCCGCCGGGATTCATCTTCAGCCGCGCTTCGCTATCGTCTTCTTTCAGTATTTGCACAAGTTTCTCCGCCAATATCGGCTGCAGTTCGGAAACGTCTTCCAGCTTCCGCTTCGACGCCTCGGCGCGCAGACCGTCGATCAGCTCCATGGTGGTGTGCACGCCGACGTCGGCGGCGATCAGGATCTCCTCGAGTTCTTCGAAAAACGCCTCGTCAATCCGGCTGCGCGAGAACAATTCGCCGATCCGGCCAGCCAGCGCGGAGCGCGTCTTCGCCAGCCCGTCCCGGAACTTGGCGGTCACCGATTCGGTTTTGGCCGCGATGCTTTCTCTCAGCCTTTTGAAAAAGCTCATGGTCACGCTCTTTCCTTTCCTGAATCTATAAATTCATAAAAATCGCGGTCGAAATTTCGACCGCAATGCCGCCGTCGGACCGTCCGCACGGAATCTGGCAGCGGCGCCCGCGCCGGATCAGGCCGAGGCGCTCACCGCTTCGTCTTCCCTTTCGTCCAGCCGGACCGACACCAGCTTGGACACGCCGCCTTCCTCCATGGTCACCCCGTACAGCACGTCGGCTGCTTCCATCGTCTCCTTGCGGTGGGTCACCACGATGAACTGGGTCAGCTCCGAAAATTCCCGCAAATAGTTCACGTACCGGGCCACGTTCGCCTCGTCCAGCGCCGCTTCCACCTCGTCCAGCACGCAGAAGGGCACCGGCTTCACCTGCAGGATTGCAAACAGGAGGGCGATGGCCGTCAGCGACCGTTCCCCGCCGGACAGGAGCTGCAGGTTTTGCAGCTTTTTGCCGGGGGGCTGGGCCACGATTTCGACGCCCGTGTCGAGGGGACGATCCGGCTCGGCCAGGATCAGGTCGGCCTGTCCGCCGCCGAACAGACGGGTGAACACCGACCGGAAATGCCGGCGGATTTCCTCGAAGGTGGTGCGGAACCGCTTGGCCATTTCCTCGTCCATTTCCCGGATCAGGCGGTGCAGCTTCTCCTTGGCGTCCAGCAGGTCCTGCCGCTGCTCGGTCAGGAAGCGATACCGCTCGCTGACCTGGGCGTACTCTTCGATGGCACCGAGGTTGACTTCGCCCAGGGCGGCGATGCGCCGCCGCAGATCGGCGGCTTCCTGCCGGGTGGCGGCCACATCTTCGGGAGGGGCGTAATTTTTCCGGGCCCACTCGAAGCTCATTTCATATTCTTCGCCCAGCTTGCGAAGCAAATTGTCGAGCTCCACGTCGGCGCGGTTCACCCGGATTTCCGTTTCCCGGAGCTCGTCCTCCGCCTGCTTCAGCGCCTGCCGCGACTCCTTCGCGGCCTCCTCTTCCCGCTCGATTTCCTGCAGGCGTTCGGCCCGCTCGGCGCGGCGCAGCTCGATGGCGCCGGACAGGTCCCCTTTGCGGACCAGAAGCCCGTTCAGTTTCTCCCGCTGCTCGTTCCATTCCGCCGCGGTGCGCTCCGCGTCCGCCGCGTTTTGCTCCAGCGCTTCGGCGAGCTGGCGTTTCTCCCCGTTCAGCCGCGCCAATTCGCCGCGCAGACGTGCGGCCTGCTCGTCCAGCGACTGCGTTTCCTGCTCCAGGCGGGCGATGGCGACTTTGCGCCCGGTGAGCGCGGCCTGCAGCTCCTCCCGGACGGACTGGCTGCGCAGCCTGAGCTCCTCGGCTTCACGGACCGCTTCCTGCAGCCGCCGCTCCTCTTCGGTCAGACCGGCCAGCCGCTCTTCCTGCTTCCGCCGCTCTGCATCCAGCCGGTTCCGTTCCCCCTCCAGCGACGCCGCATCGGCGTCCAGCGCCGCGAACGCCGATTCGAGGCGTTTCTCCTCCTGGTGGAACTGTTCGCGTTCCGCCAGCAGGCGCTGCTCGTCCAGCCGCACCCGTTCGGCGAGCTCCCGCAGCTCTTCGATGCGCCGGGACGTTTCGCCGGCTTCCCGGGCCCTTTCTTCCGCTTCGTTCCGGGCCGCATCCCGCTGGCGTTCGGCTTCCGCGATTTCCCGGGCCAGCTCCTCCAGCTGCCGCCCGCGGCCCAGCAGGTTGCCCGCCTGTTTCAGGCGGCTGCCCCCCGTCATGGAACCGCCGGGATGGACCACGTCCCCGTCCAGGGTGACCACGCGATAGCGGTAGTGCAGCCGGGCGGCGATCCGGTTCGCCTGCTCCAGGCGCTCGGCGACGATCACCTGGCCCAGCAGGCTGCCCACGATGTTCGCGTAGCGCGCATCGCATTCCACCAGCTCGGCGGCCACGCCGACGAATCCTTCTTCCGCCTGCGCCGCCCGCCGGTCGCCGTCGTCCAGCTTCCGCGCCCGGATGACGTCCAGCGGCAGGAACGTCGCCCGTCCCGCCTGCCGCTTCTTCAGCATCCCGATGGCGGCGCGCGCCGACGCCTCGTCGTCGGTCACGATGTGCTGCAGGGCGCCGCCGAGCGCCGTCTCCACGGCGATTTCAAGCCGCGCATCCGTCCGGATCAGCTCGGCCACGGCGCCGTGCACGCCGGAAAGTTCGCCGCGGCGCGCCATTTTCAGCACTTCCCGCGGACCCTGCTGGAAGCCTTCATACGCTTCCTGAAGCTCGCGGATCGTGTCTCGGCGCGACACGAGCGCGCCCCGCCGCTGTTCCCAGCGCCGGGCTTCCGCCAGGGCTTCCTCCCGCCGGTGCTGCAGCTCCGCCAGGCGAACGCCTTCCGCCGTCTGGCGATCGCGCAAGTCCGCCAGCTCCGCCGCGAACGCCGCCAGCCGCTCCCCGATTTCCCGCCGGCGGCCTTCCAGCGTCTCCCGTTCCGCCTGCCGGCGGGACCGTTCCTCCGCCAGCCGGGCGAACCTGGCCGCAAGCTGCTCGCGCTGCTGTTCGAGGTAGCGGATTTCGTTGCGCGCCTGGACGATGGCCTGCATGGCGTCAAACAGCTCCGCCCGGAGCCGCGCTTCCGCTTCGCCGCCGCTCTCCGCGGCGGCCAGCCGCGCTTCCTCTTCCGCCAGAAGGGCGCGAAGCTTGTCCAGCTCGGCGGCGGTCTGTTCGCGCCGCCGGCGCAGCTCCTCCGCTTCCGCCGCCACCTCCGCCAGCCGCGATTCCACGGCCGCCAGCGATTCGCCGAGGCTTTCCCGGTTGCGCTTCAGATGGCCTTCGCGCTCCTTGAGCACCTCCAGCTGGCCTTCGGTTTTCTCGGTCTCTTCCACGCACGCCACCAGCTCGCCCTGCAGGCGGCCGATGGCTTCCTCCAGTTCGATGAGCGCCGCGCGCTTCTCCTCCAGCGCCGCGTCGCGCCCGGCCGCTTCGGCGGCCAGGGCCGCGACGCGCCCCTTCAGGGCCGCCAGCTTCTCGTTCGCCTCGCTCCAGGATCGGTGCACGTGCTCGATCTGATGGACGTACAGGGAGATTTCCCGCTTTTTCAGCTCTTCCGTCAGCGATTTGTAGATCTCCGCCCGTTTGGCCTGCTCGCCCAGCGGTTCCAGCCGGCTTTCCAGCTCGCCGATCAGGTCGCCGATGCGGATCAGGTTTTGCTCCGTGTCCTCGAGCTTTTTTTGCGCTTCCTTCTTGCGGGTCTTGTATTTGACGATGCCGGACGCTTCCTCGAAAATGCCGCGGCGGTCTTCCGCGCGCGTGCTCAGGATCTGCTCCACCTGTCCCTGCCCGATGATCGAATACGCTTCCTTGCCGACCCCGGTGTCCATGAACAGTTCGGTAATGTCCTTGAGCCGGCACGGCTGGCGGTTGATGTAGTATTCGCTTTCGCCGCTGCGGTTCAGCCGCCGCGTCACCGTCACCTCGGTGAAATCAAGGGGCAGCGTCCCGTCACTGTTGTCCAGGGTCAGCGACACTTCGCTGTACCCCACCGGTTTGCGCGTGTCGCTGCCGGCGAAAATGATGTCCTCCATTTTCCCGCCGCGCAGGGTTTTGGCGCTCTGTTCGCCCAGCACCCAGCGGATGCCGTCGGAAATGTTGCTTTTGCCGCAGCCGTTCGGGCCGACGACGGCGGTGATGCCGCGGCCGAACTCCAGCTCGGTGCGGTCGGCGAAGGATTTGAAACCGATCAGTTCGATGCGTTTCAGGTGCATCCGCCCGCGTTCACCTCCACTCGCTGAGGTCCGTGGTTTCGATCAGGCGCAGGGACCGTTCCGCCGCCTGCTGTTCCGCTTCCTTCTTGGAACGTCCCGAACCGCGGCCGGCCGCGCGGCCGGCGATCAGCACTTCGACGACGAATTCCCGGTCGTGCGAAGGTCCCCGTTCCTCGACCACGTGATACTCCGGCGCGGCAAACCCCAGGGTTTGCACCTTTTCCTGCAGCCGGGTCTTGAAATCCTTGTCCGCCTGGCCTTTCTCCGGAAGATGGGCCAGCATGCGGCGTTCAAGAAATGCGCGGGCGGCTTCCAGCCCCTGGTCCAGATAAAGGGCGCCCACGAACGCTTCGAAGACGTCGGCGAGCAGGGACGGACGCGTCCGCCCTCCCGTCCGCTCCTCCCCTTTGCCCAGAAGCACGGCGTCGCCGAAACCAAGCGCCTCGGCAAAGCGGACAAGCGAAGGTTCGCACACGATGGAGGAACGCATCCGCGTCAGTTCCCCTTCCGCCAGTCCCGGATGGCGGCGGAACAGGTATTCCGACACGACCAGCTGCAGCACCGCGTCGCCCAGAAATTCCAGCCGCTCGTTGTCTTCGATTTTTTTCCCGCGCTGTTCGTTCACATAAGAGGTGTGGGTAAACGCCTGTTCCAGCAGGGCCGGATTGCGGAAGGTCAAATCCAGCCGCGCCTCCAGGCGCCGGAGCGTTTCGCGCAATTGCGGCACCTCCCGTTTCTTCCTCCGCCGTCGCAAGCACAGGCGGCCGCGCCCCCATAAACGGGCAGACGCAGGCGGGCGTCTCCGCCTGCGTCGTCAACACCGTCTGCCTACTCTTCCAGCCTGCGCATGACGATGGTGGCGTTGTGGCCGCCGAATCCGAAGGAATTGGAGATTCCCGTGCGAACGTTCGCCTGGCGCGCCTTGTTCGGCACATAGTCCAGGTCGCAGTCCGGATCCGGGTTTTCCAGATTGATCGTGGGAGGCAGCATGCCGTCCCGGATGGCCAGCGCGAGGATGATCGCTTCCACGCCGCCCGCCGCGCCCAGGAGGTGTCCGGTCATCGACTTGGTGGAACTGACCGCCAGCTTGTACGCGTGGTCCCCGAAGGTCTTCCGGATCGCCTCCGTCTCCGACTTGTCCCCGGTCGGCGTGGACGTGCCGTGGGCGTTGATGTAGTCGACTTCCTCCGGCGCGATGCCCGCGTCCTGCAGCGCGCGCTTCATGCAGCGGGCCGCGCCGTCGGGATCGGGATCGGTGATGTGGAACGCGTCGGCGCTCATGCCGTACCCGATCACTTCCGCATAGATGCGGGCCCCGCGCCGCCTGGCGTGCTCCAGCTCTTCCAGCACGAGCACGCCGGCCCCTTCGCCCATCACGAACCCGTCGCGCCGGGCGTCAAAGGGACGGCTGGCTTTCTCCGGCTCGTCGTTGCGGGTGCTCATGGCCCGCATCGCGCAAAAACCGGCCATGCCGATGGGGCGGATGGCCGCCTCGGCGCCGCCGCAGATCATCACGTCCGCGTCGCCGCGCTGGATGATCCGGAACGAGTCCCCGATGGAATGGGTGCCCGTCGCGCAAGCCGTTACCGCCGTCGTGTTCGGCCCCTTGGCGCCGTACAGGATGGAGAGCTGGCCGCTGGCCATGTTGGCGATCATCATCGGGATGAAAAAAGGACTGACGCGGCGCGGTCCCCTCTCCAGCAGCACCTTGTGCTGCTCTTCCCAGCTGCCGAGCCCGCCGATGCCGGAGCCGACGATGACGCCCGTCCGTTCGGGATCGGCGTTCTCCCCGATGCGGATGCCGGCGTCCTGCAGGGCCATACCGCCGGCCGCCACGCCGAACTGGACGAACCGGTCCATGCGGCGGACTTCCTTTTTGTCAATATAGTTTTCCGGCTGCCAGTCCTTGATTTCCGCGGCGATCTGTGTGGGATAGTCGGACGTGTCGAACGACTCGATCCGGCTGACCCCCGATTTTCCTTGCAGCAGATTTTTCCAGAATGTTTCCAGATCGGTGCCGAGGGCGGAGACAACCCCCATCCCCGTCACCACGATGCGACGTTTCAAAACGGAAATCACCTCGGGCTTGCAAAAGCGTTCTCCGCGCGGCACGGTCCGCCCCGCGAAGAACGCCGCCGAAATGTGGAGAAGTCCCGTCGCGCGAACGGGACCCCGGAAGAAAAAATCACGAGCGAGATTCTATGTATTGAACCACTTCTCCCACGGTCGTGATTTTCTCTGCATCTTCATCGGAAATTTCCAGGTCGAATTCGTCTTCCAGTTCCATGACAAGCTCGACCACGTCGAGCGAGTCGGCTCCCAGGTCGTCTTTGAAGGATGCTTCGGGGGTCACTTCCGATTCCTCGACGCCGAGGCGTTCGACGATGATGCGTTTCACGCGCTCAAATACATCGGACATCCGGTTCACCTCCCTTAAGGTATTATACGGGAAACCCGGACAAATTGCCATGCCCGCTTGCGCGTTCCTGGACTCCTTTCATGCGCCGCCCGGCCGCCGGGCCGGTCACATGTACATGCCGCCGTCCACATGCAGCGTCTGGCCGGTCATGTAGGACGAAGCGTCGGACGCGAGAAACACCACCGCGTGGGCGATTTCCTCCGGCTTCCCGATTCTCCCGAGGGGGATGTCCCGCAAAAGCTTTTCCTTCCACTCGGGGGCCAGCTTTTCCGTCATGTCCGTGTCGATGAAGCCGGGCGCCACCGCGTTCACCGTGATGCCGCGTGAGGCCAGTTCGCGGGCGGCGGATTTGGTCAGGCCGATGATTCCCGCCTTGGCCGCCGCGTAGTTGGCCTGTCCCGCGTTGCCCATCGTCCCGACGACGGAGGAGATGTTGATGATGCGCCCGCTCCGCTGCTTCATCATCGGACGGACAGCCGCCTTGATGCCGTTGAAGACGCCTTTCAGGTTCGTTTCGATGACGCTGTCAAACTCGTCTTCTTTCATGCGCATAATTAAATTGTCTCGCGTGATCCCCGCGTTATTCACCAGGATGTCCAATTTTCCAAAAGCATCCAGCATCCGCTGGACCATCTCCTCGAATTCGTCCGCCTTGCCGACGTCCCCCCTGAGCAGGAGCGCCCGCCGGCCCAGGGCCGTGATCGCTCCCACGGTTTCGGCCGCCGCCGCTTCGTTGCCGGCGTAGTTGACGCCGACGTCGGCGCCCGCTTCCGCCAGGGCGATGGCGATGGCGCGGCCGATGCCCCGCGATGCGCCGGTCACCAGAGCGGTCTTGCCGGTCAGATCCCATTTGGCCACGATCGTGCACCCCCTTCCGCATCCGTTTTCGAAAAATCTTGGCCTTCATGCATGCCGCGAACGGCCAAACCGCCGGCTCGGCCCCGGAGCCGGTTTGGCCCGGACGTCACGCGATGTCAAACGACTTTACGGCTTCCGCCCCGTTCACGGACACGACGCGCACGGACCGGTCGATTTTCCGGATGAGACCGGCCAGCACCGTGCCCGGCCCGATTTCCACGAAGGTGTCGACCCCTTCCGCGATCAGATGCCGTACGCTGTCCTCCCACAACACGGGAGAAACGACCTGCTCCGCCAGCAGCTCCGGCCACCGGTCGCCGCGGGTTTCCGGCCGGGCGTGCACGTTGGCCACGACGGGCACGGCCGGGTCGCGAAACCGCACGGCGGCCAGTTCGCCAGCCAGCTTGTCGGCGGCGGGACGCATGAGGGAGCTGTGAAAAGGTCCGCTCACCTCCAGGGGCACCACGCGCCTGGCGCCCGCTTCCCCGCCTCTTTTGACGACTTCCGCCACGCCTTCGGCCGTTCCGGAAACCACGATTTGCCCCGGGCAGTTCACGTTGGCCAGCTCCACCAGCCCGACGGAGTCCGACACGTCCCGGCACAGCGCCGCCAGCGCCTCCCGTTCCGCGCCGAGCACCGCCGCCATCGTCCCGCGGCCCGCGGGCACCGCTTCCTCCATCAGCTCGCCGCGGCGCCGTACGAGACGGACGGCGTCCTCGAACGCCAGCGCCCCCGCGGCCACCAGGGCGCTGTATTCTCCCAGGCTGTGGCCGGCCACGAAATCCGGCCCGGCGACGCCCCTTTCGCGCAACGCTTCAAGCAGCGCGACGCTGACGGCGAGCAGCGCCGGCTGCGTGTTCGCCGTCAGGCGCAGCTCATCTTCCGGCCCGTCGAACATGATCGCCGACAGCCGGAAGCCGAGCAGTTCGTCCGCCTTGTCGATCACCCGGCGGGACGTTGCAAAGGCCTCGTAGGCGTCCCGGCCCATGCCCACTTCCTGGGCTCCCTGACCGGGAAAAACGAAAGCCACCTTGCCCACGCGCAATCCACCTTTCGGGTTTCCTCAAAGTCACCAGATGAGCACGGATGCGCCCCAGGTCAGCCCGCCTCCGAAACCGACGAGCACCAGGCGGTCGCCTTCGCGCACCCGGCCTTCTTCCACCGCTTCCGCCAGCGCCACCGGAATCGAAGCCGCGGACATGTTGCCGTAACGGTCCACGTTGACGACGCACTTTTCTTCCGGAAGACCAAACCGCTCCAACGCCGACTGGATGATGCGGATGTTGGCCTGATGCGGAACGAGCAGGTCGATGTCCTCTTTCGCCAGGCCGGCTTTTTGCAGGGCTTCCTCGGTGGCGGTGCCGATGACCCGCACGGCGAACTTGAACACTTCCCGGCCGTTCATTTTCATGAAATGCATATGCCGGGCCACTGTATCCGCCGTCGGGGGCGTGCGGGACCCGCCCGCGGGAATGTTCAGCAGTTCGCCTCCGGACCCGTCCGCCCCGAGCACGAAGGAACGAAAGCCCCTGCCCGCGGGGACCGGTCCCAGCACGGCCGCCCCCGCCCCGTCACCGAACAGGATACAGGTGTTCCGGTCGCTGTAGTCCGTCACGCGGGACAGGCATTCGGCGCCGATCACGAGGGCGTTCCGGTACAGGCCGGTGGCGATCATGCCCGAAGCGCTGGCCAGGGCGTAGATGAAACCGGAACACGCCGCCGACACGTCGAACGCCGCCGCATTGCGCGCCCCCAGCCGGTCCTGGACGAGACAGGCGGTGGAGGGGAAAAACATGTCCGGCGTGATCGTGGCCACGATGATGAGATCCACGTCCTCCGCGGCGACGCCGGCCGCCTTGAGAGCCCGGACGGCGGCCTCATAGGCCAGGTCGGAGGTGGCTTCGTGCGGCGCGGCGATGCGCCTTTCCCGGATGCCGGTGCGGGTGACGATCCATTCGTCGCTGGTGTCCACCATCTTTTCCAGATCATGGTTGGTCAGCCGGCGTTCCGGCGAGTACTTGCCGACACCGAGGATGCCTACGGAAATGTCCTTCATTTATCGATGTTCACCCGCCCTTGCCGAATTCGCCGCCCAGCGCCTCGAGCAGCCCGTTCCGGACCGCTTCGCGGGCGTGGCGAATGGCGTTTTTGACCGCCCGGGCGCCGGACGAACCGTGGCTTTTGAACACCAGCCCGTCCACGCCGAGAAGCGGAGCTCCGTTGTATTCCTGGTGATCCAGCTTCTTTCTCACCTTGCGGAAAGAAGAGCGCAAAAGCAGGGCGGCCAGCCTGTTCTTCACCGACGAGTTCAGCTCATCGCGCAGCATGCGGGTGAAAACGCCAACCGCCCCTTCCATGGCTTTCAGCAATATATTGCCGTTGAAACCGTCGCACACCAGCACGTCGCAATTGCGGAGCAGCACGTCGCGGGCTTCCACGTTGCCCACAAAGTGGATCGGCGCCTTTTCCAGCAGCTCGTACGCCGCCTTGGCGACTTCGTTGCCCTTGCCCGGTTCCGTGCCGACGTTGAGCAGCCCCACCCGGGGACGGGGAATGCCGTGCACTTTTTCCCGGTAAATGGTCCCCATGATCGCGTATTGGAGGAGATGTTCCGGCCGCGCATCCATGTTGGCGCCCAGATCGAGGGCCAGCACGCCGACGTCGTCCAGGGACGGCAGCATCGGCGCCAGCCCGGGGCGGTCGATGCCCGGAAGGCGTCCGACCACCAGCAACCCGGTGACCATGAGCGCGCCGGTATTGCCCGAGGAGACCATCGCGTCGGCGGCGCCTTCCTTCACGAGGCGGCCGGCGACGACCATGGAGGAGTCCGGCTTGCGCCGGACCGCCCGGACCGGTTCCTCGTCGGCGGCGATGACGTCCTTCGCGTCAACGATGCGCAGGTTGTCGGGCAGCCCGTCTCCCAGCCGGCCGCGAAGCAGATCGGCGGGACCCACCAGGAGGATTTCGGTGTCGGGCCATTCCCGCGCCGCCGCCAGCGAAGCTTCCAGGTTGGCGTCCGGCGCGTGATCGCCGCCCATGGCGTCAATGGCGATCCGCAACGTCCACTCCTCCTTCCCGCTTCGCTCCGCCGGTCCGATGAATGACAAAACGGCCCATGAACACTTTTTCTTCGCCCACATAGGTGGTGACATCCACCCGGTCCCTTTGGCCCTTGCCGTTGCCGCGGGGCCGGACCACCGCCTTGGCGATGCATTTTTCCCCCAGCTTCACCGGCCGGATGAACCGGATCACCGCCGACGCGGTCAGGGCCACCTCGGCGTCGATCACCGCCACGGCCAGCGAATTGGCCTGCGCGAATATGTGGTGTCCCCGCGCGATGCCGGTGCGCGAAAAAACGTGCTCCTGACGGATTTCAAACATGGATATGCCGCTTTTGTCCAGCTGCAGGTCGACGATCTCGCCGATGACCTCGTGGATCGGCAGAGACCGGACGTGGTCGAACGAACGCTCGGCCATCATCTTGATCCGTTCGCGGAGTTCGGGGATGGCCAGCTCCATCCGGTCCAGCCGGATCGTCTGGATGCTCACCTTCAGAAGGCGGGTCAGTTCCCGGTCCGTGTAAAACGGATTTTCGTCCAGCAGTTGGATGAGCTTCTGGTGCCGTTCCCGTTTGGAAAGCCGTTCGATGCCCGCCCACCGCCTTTCTGTGCCGGCCGGCCGGCACCTGTTTTTCGCGTCGATCTTAGTACCTGGTACTAAAACAAGTATAAAGAAAAACGCGCCGGATCGCAATGCTGCCGGACGCGCCGCGTCAAGCCTATGAACGGATCACTTCGCGCGATTTGTAGGTGCCGCACACTTTGCAGACATGATGGGCCAGCTTCAGCTCGCCGCATTGATCGCAACGGATCATGCCGGGAACGGCCAGCTTGAAATGGGTGCGGCGTTTGTTCTTGCGGGCTTTGGACGTTTTCCTGAACGGTACCGCCATGTTCCCACCTCCTTGTCCGATTGAGGGAAAGTATTCGTTTCATTCGTCGTTTTGGCCGCCGTCGAGCAGCTTGCGGAGCGCCTCCAGCCGCGGATCGATCCGCTCCCTTCGGCAGCCGCATTCGCGCTCGTTCAGGTTTTGCCCGCATTCCGGGCAAAGCCCGCGGCACGCTTCGTCGCACAGCGGAGCCAGCGGAAGATGGAGCAGAAGCTCGCTCTCCAGATGGGGCCGCAGTTCCAGCCGGGATCCGGAAAACGGCACCACGTCGGCGTCTTCGTCTTCCTGCTCCTCCCGGCCTTCCGGCACCGGCTTGAACGTCTCCGCGTACGGGATGTCGTAGGTTTCTTCGAGCGGCGTCAGACAGCGGGAGCAGGCAAGCTTGATCCTGCCGGTCAGCCGGCCGCTCACCTCGATGAGACCGCCCGCCGGGCGCGCCGTCAGATCCGCTTCCATCGGGCCGATGGGCTCGGCGTCCCGCAGATCGGCAAACAGCGGAGCGACGTCGAGGGATTCCCGCAAATGAACGGGCTCTCCCCTCGCCAGCAGACTTTGCACTTCCAGCTGCATCCGCATCACTCCAAACAAACAACGTCATTATATCGATGCAACCGAATCCCTGTCAACATGGGACCGCCTGAGTCGAGTCGGTGTGCTTTATTATTATCTAACATTTTGACACGCGATGTGGACAATCCGCGATCCGTTCGTCTATGCTTCACTTGAAGGTTGTGGCAGGCTGGAAGCTTGATCCGGAGGTGGGAAGGGTGAAAGTCCACCGCCTGCTGTCCATCGTCATGCTGCTGCTGACCAACAAACGAATCGGAGCACAAGAGTTGGCCGAACGGTTTGAGGTGTCGCTGCGCACCATTTACCGGGATCTGGAGACCATCAATGCCGCCGGAATTCCGATCGTCTCGTTCAGCGGCCCGAACGGCGGCTATGAGATCATGGAGCAGTACCATATCGACCGTCAGATGGTCACCCTCGAAGATCTCCGTTCGATCATGACCGCGCTGAACGGTCTGGAGGCATCCCTTAAGGATCCGCAGCTGCACGATGTCATCGCGAAGGTCGGCGCGCTGATCACGAAGGCCGAGCAGGCAAAGCTCGAGGAGTCCGGAGACGAGCTGCTGTTCAACGCCAACCTGTGGCGGGGAAGGGAAGCGGACAGCGGGACGATCTCCGCCCTTCGGCGGGCGGCGCGGTTCCGCCACGTCGTCCGTTTCCGGTACGTCACGGCGCGGGGTGAAGAGGAGGAGCGGGAAGCGGAGCCCGTCGGGCTTGCCTGGAAAGGCTACGCCTGGTACCTGCACGCGTGGTGCCGGCTGCGCCGCGATTACCGGACGTTCCGGCTGACCCGCATCCGGGATTGCCGCGTGCTCGAGGAGCGGTTCGCTCCCCGCGGCGTCAGCCTGAAGGAGCTCGACGCACGCCTCGACGCCGCGGGCCCTGAGTTTCCGCAGATCCGGATGGTGCTGCGGTTTCATCCGAGGCAGCGGGTGCGGGTGGAAGAATATTTTCCGCCGGAGGAGATTCGGGTGGACGGAGACGGCTATTATCGGGTCGACACCGTACACGCGGAGGATGAATGGCTGTACGGAACGCTGCTCGGCTTCGGCCCGGACGTCACCGTGCTTGAACCCCGCCGTCTGGCGGACAACCTGAAACGCCGGGCCCTCGCCATCGCCCGGCTCTATGAATGAGACGAGGCCGGGTTGCGGCGTATTGCCGCATTTCCCGGCCTTTTTTGATCGCCGTTCAACGGAGTCCGGCGAAAAATCGGCGGATGTCTCCAACCAGCAGATCCGGCGCCTCCATCGCCGCGAAGTGGCCGCCCCGCGCAAACTCCGACCAATGTACGATCGTCTCCGTCTTCTCGGCAAACCGCCGGATCGACACATCCGTGGGGAACACGGCTACGCCCGTCGGCACGGCGGACCGTTGCTTCGGCGCCCACATGGAGGGATCGTGGAACCGCTCGTAGTATGCGTTGGCGGACGACCTGGCCGTATTGGTGAGCCAGTACACCGTCACGTTCGTGAGCAGCTGGTCCCGGTCGACGGCGTCCTCCGGCAGCTCGGCGGCCGGGTCCGTCCAGTCCTTGAACTTCTCCACGATCCACGCGAGCTGTCCGGCGGGCGAATCGGCCAGACCATAGGACAGGGTCTGCGGACGCGTCCCCTGGATGTGCATGTATCCCATCAGGTCGTCGTTCCACTTTTTGAACATGGCCATCCTCGCCTGCTCGGTTTCCGTCAAATCCTCCATCTCCGCCGGATCGTTGGAAGGGAATGTCACCCATGCGTTGACGTGGATGCCGACGATGTTCTCCGGAGCCCTGCGGCCCATCAGCGGCGCGATGAACGCCCCGATGTCGCCGCCCTGCACGCCGTATCGTCCGTAGCCCAGCCGCCGCATCAGCTCGACGAGGGCGTCCGCCACCTTCCCGTCCGTCCATCCCGGGCGGCGGATCGGCCCCGAGAATCCGTGGCCGGGCAGCGACGGGATGACGAGATGGAACGCCTGCTCCGGATCGCCGCCATGGGAGCGCGGATCGCTCAGCGGGCCGATGACCTTGAGAAATTCCACCACGGAGCCCGGCCAGCCGTGGATGAGCAGAAGCGGCAGTGCGTCCGGCTCGGGCGAACGCACATGCAGAAAATGCACGTTCTCCCCGTCGATCGTCGTCACAAACTGCGGATACCGGTTCAACTCCTCCTCGTGTTTCCGCCAATCGTATCCGTTCGCCCAGTAAGCGGCCAGTTCCTTCAGATAGGCGACCGGCACGCCCCGGCTCCAGCCGGTCCCGGGCAGATCGTCCGGCCAGCGGGTGCGCCCCAGGCGCTCCCGCAGATCTTCCAGCTCCTCCTCGGCAATGCGGATGCGGTACGGGCGGATGGCCGCTTCCGTATGCAATTGGGTCATGGATGATCTCCTCCTCAAAATGAAAAATGGGAATCGCAGATCGCCGGGTTCGGCTCTCTTGCAATTCCCATTGTAGAAGGGGGTTGCTGACAACATTGTGACAGAAATTTTTCCCGGATTATGGATCGGGGGATCGGGACGGCAAATGGCGCAAATGAGGGCGGTCTGACGAAGTTGCGGTCAAGGTCTAACCGCGGACAAGTTCGCGTAAACGTGTATTGAAGCGGCCGGCCAAATTTTCCCGAGCCGGTGCGCGCATTTCGGAGGGATTCAGGTGAACGCATCCCAAACCGGCCGCCGGGCGCTCGCAGGCACGCTGCTGCCGGGTACGGGCGCCCTGGTTTTCGCGCTCGGCATTGTGCGCTCGCCGGACGAAGCGGTGAAGGCCTCCCTGGCCGGGCTCGATCTGTGGTGGAAATCGGTGTTTCCGGGTCTGCTTCCGCCGCTGGTGCTGGCGGAGCTTCTCGCCGCCTTCGGGGCGCTGCACGCCCTGGCCGTTCTTTGCGAGCCGCTCTTTGGACGGCTGTTCCGTCTGCCCGGCGCCGCTGCATGGGCGGTGGCGGTCGGCTGGGCGAGCGGCATTCCCGCCGGTGCGCGGGAAACCGCGCGGCTCGGAGCGGGCGGCCTGATCGGTGCCCGCGAGGCGGAAACGGCGCTGCTTTTGGCGCACATGCCCAACCTGTTTTTGGTGGTGCTTGTCGTCGGTGCCGGGTTCCTGCACTCGCCCCGCCTCGGCTGGGCGATCGCCGGCGGCCTGTGGCTGTCCGCCATATTGGCCGGCTGGCTGTGGAGCCGTGTTGACGGACGGCCGTCCCGCCTGCCTCCGGGTTTTGCCGGGAAGTCCCTGTGGCGACGCTGCTGGCAAGCCATGAGGAAGGCGAGGGAAGCGGACGGCAGGCCTCTGGGCAAAATTTTGGCGGACAGCGTGGCGGACAGTGTGCTCTTGCTTTTCGCGGTGGGCGGGCTGATGATCATGAGCGCCGTGGCCGTCAGCCTGATCCGGCAGACGCTGTCCGGCACCGACGCCTGGGCGCTGATCCCCGGCGTCGTGGACATGCATCTGGGCGCTTACGAAAACAGCCGCTCCCTGCTGCTGTCCGCTTCCCCGGACCGCATGGCGGCGCTCATCGCCGCGCTTCTTGCCTGGAGCGGCTTCAGCGGTTTGCTGCAGGCAAGGGCCGCCTACGGGACGGCGGCGCCTTTTCCCTGGGGGGCCTTCATTGCCGGCCGGCTGCTGCACGCGGCACTGGCTTTCCTATGTACGTATCCCCTGGCTCGCCATCTGGCCGGTGCGAACCCGGCCCCTCCGCACGACGCGTGGAAAGCGACGGCGACAGCGGCCCAGGCACGGGCGGCGGAAAGCGGATGGCTGATGGCGGGAGAAACGACGCTGGCCCTCCTGGGCTGCCTGGCGGCGTTTGCGGCTTTGGCCCTGCTGGCCGCGCTCATCCGTCCGAGACCGCCGTCCTCCGCGGGAAAAACGGACGGAAGCCGCCCGGTATCGGGTGGACGTGCGGACCGGACGGACGGTTGAACGCCTTCGCGCCCCGTTTGCCCCGACTCAGTCCGTATCCTGGCCGCCCGGCTTTCTGCGGGTCGGCCTTGTCAGTTTGACCACATCTTCCGCCTGCGCGTATTTTTCCCGCAGCGCGGCTTCCACAGCCGGGGGGACCAGATCCGACACATTGCCGCCGAAACTGGCGATTTCCTTGACGATGCTCGAGCTCAGGTACGAGTATTTCGGATTCGTCATCATGAAGATCGTTTCGATGCCCTCGTCCAGCTGACGGTTGGTCGAGGCCAGCTGCAGTTCGTATTCGAAGTCGGTGACGGAGCGGATGCCGCGGATGATGATTTCCGCGTTTTTGGACCGCATGTAGTTCACCAGAAGATCCCGGAAACTGTCCACCTCGACGTTGGGCAGGTCACGGGTGACTTCGCGGAGCAGGGCGGTCCGCTCCTCGACGGTAAAAAGCGGTTTTTTCGATTTGTTGTTGAGCACGGCGACGATGAGCAGGTCGAACTGCTTGGCCGCCCGGCGGATGATGTCCAGATGGCCGAAGGTGACCGGATCAAAGCTGCCGGGATAGACGGCGATGCTTTTGCGGCCGTGCTGGCTGCGCTTTCCGTTCATTCTGTCTTCCCCCCGTGGTCGTAAATGGACAGCGCGGTATCCCCGTAGACGGCGCGGCGCCGCAAAACGTAGCCCGCAAACCGGTCTCCGTATACCACATCGGCCCGGTGTTCCACGACGGCCACCGCGCCTGGCGCAACCAGACCGCGGGCGGACAGTTCCGCGAGCAGTTCGTCGCAATCGGTCCGGTCGTACGGCGGATCCAAAAAAACCAGCTCAAACGCCTCTCCCCTGCGGGCCAGTTCCGCCGCCGCCCGCCGGGCGTCGCCGCGGATTACTTCCGCCCGTCCGGACAAACCCGTGTGCTCCAGGTTCTGCCGGATCACGGCGGCGCAACGCGGATCGCTGTCGACAAAGACCGCGCGGCTTGCTCCCCTGCTAAGCGCCTCGATGCCCAGCGCGCCGGTGCCCGCAAACAGGTCCAGCGCCCGCTCCCCGGAAAAATACGGGCCGATGATGCTGAACATCGCTTCCTTCACCCGGTCGGCCGTCGGACGCGTCGTGCGGCCGGGAACCGATTTCAGCCGGAGGCCGCCGGCCTGTCCCGATATGACCCGCAACGAGACCCTCCTCCGTCTTTGGCGTTCAGGCTGATTGGTGGTCAGGCAAGTTAATCATACCCCATGGCGCGAATCGCGACAAATTTTTTTGGCAGGCATGTATAATTTTCGCCCGTGCGGAGAAAATGGAGAATGCCGGCGTCGGAAAAGGACGCCGGGGACAACCGCGGAGAAGACTTACGTTTCCCCATAAGCTCTTCGTCCGGTTTCTCCTCTCCCTGTGAGGGGCGCGGTGCCGAAAGGCCGCGCCCCTTCACATTTTTCAGGCTCATCTTTTATAAATGCCAGCACAAAGTGCAGCGAATCCGGCAGGGACAACAGGAATCGGGGCCGGAAACGAAAGAGAAAGAGGGGGAAGGACAAACGTGGCAGATCACCGCGCGTGAAAAAGGGGGGGAGAAGGCGGAGCTCCCGGCATCGCCGAATGCCCGGCCGAACGGCCGGTCACTCTTTCACCCCGCCTATCATCATGCCTTGGACGAAATACTTTTGCAAAAAGGGATAAACCATGATGATCGGAACGGACGCCACAATCGTCATCGTGGCCCGGACGGCATAAGGGGTGACCTTGCCAATGCCGCCCTGGGCGGCGGCGGCGTTGAAATCTACCCTCTGGATGGAAACGTTGGAAAACGACAATACTTTTTGCAGCTCATACTGCAGTGTGCTCAAATGTTCGTAGGACGAATTGTACAGGAACACGTCAAACCAGGAATTCCACTGCCAGACGCCGGTAAACAAAGATACGGTCGCCAGCACCGGCGTGCAAAGCGGCAGCACGATGTGGAAAAACGTGCGAAAATCGCCCGCGCCGTCGATCTTGGACGCTTCCAGAATGTTGTCGGGCAGGTTTTCAATGAAAGAGCGAATGATGATGAGGTTGAACACCCCGATCAGCCCCGGCAGGATGTAGACCCAAAAGGTGCCGATGAGATGCAATTCGCGAATCAGCAGATAATTCGGGATCAGACCGCCGTTGACGTACAGCGTCAGGACAAACGCGATGGTGACAAATTTTCTGAGCACGTATTCCGGCCGACTGATGGTGTAGGCCACCATCGCCGAGCCAAAAACGGTCAGCACCGTGCCGATCACCGTGCGCAGGACGGAAATGAGCGCCGCGTTCAGGATGCTGGCTTCTTCAAATACAAAGCGGTAGTTTTCAAGCGTCCATTTCCGCGGCCACAGGTAAATCCCTCCGCGAATCGAATCCTGGGCATCGTTGAAAGAGACGGCCAGGGTGTTCAGGAACGGATACAGCGTGACCACCATGAGGAGGGTCAGGGCCAGGTAATTGCACGTTTCAAATACCCGGTCGCCCACAGACATCCGGAATCGCCGTCTTCTTTTCTTTCGAACTGCAGTCGCCGCTTCCGCCATGCCGCGTTCCCCCTTCAGTACAACCTGGTTTCATTGAGGCGTCTTGCGATGCTGTTGGCGGCTACCAACAGGATCACGCTGACCACCGTCCGGAACATGCCGGCTGCCACGGCCATTGAGAAATTGTACAGTTGGATGCCGAACTTCAGGACAAAGATGTCGATGTTCTCCGAATAGGGCATGTTCATGCCGTTCCCCAACAGGTATTGCGGTTCAAAGCCGGATTCCAGCAAATATCCGATGTTGAGGATGAGCAGAACGACGATGACCGGCCGTATGCCGGGCAGCGTGACGTGCCACATTTTCCGGAACCGGCCCGCTCCGTCCATCTCCGCGGCTTCATACAGCGCCGGGTCGATCATCGCGATCGCGGCCAGGTAGATGATGGCGTTCCAGCCGACATCTTTCCAGACGATGCTGGCTCCGTAGATGCCCCAGAACCACTCGCCGATGCCGAGGAACAGAAGTTCATCCTTGATGAGGCCAAGACGCAGCAACAATTCGTTGACGATGCCGTCGGGCGCCAGCGTCACCTGGATAATTCCCGCCGCCACCACCCAGGAAATGAAGTGGGGCAAATAGCTGATCGTTTGCACCACGCGTTTGAACACGATCTGGCGCAATTCATTGAGCAGCAGGGCCAGGGTGATGGCGGTCGTGAATCCGAGCACCAGATTGATGAAGCTCATGACGATCGTGTTGCGCAGCACGCGCCAAAATCTCGGATCGTTGAACAACAATTCGAACTGTTTAAACCCGACCCATTCCTGCTCCCAGAGCCCTTTGCCCAACTGGAAATCCTGAAACGCGACGACCCATCCCCACAGCGGCACATACCTGAATATGATCAGCCAAATGACAAACGGCACGGACATCAGGACGAGCGCCCGCTGTTTCCAAAGCAGCCGAAAAAATCGCTTGAGTCCTTTCGGTTTGGTCTCGGCGGTTGCCGTGGATGTCGGTTTGAGCAAAAGCGGATGTTCCATGATGGTTCTCTCCTTGGCACCCGACCTGCGGCCGGGCCAACGAAGCTCGACAAGGATGAACGAAAGGCCGGATCCGGCGGGAACGGGTCGACAATCCGGCCTTTCGCTCCGGTCGGCTGACAGCGTCAACGACGACCGTTTATTTTCCTTGCGCTTTCGCCATGACTGCCTGGATTTTTTCCGTATACCATTTCTCGTAACCGTCGACATCCAGCCTGTTCAGTGCCGCAACGTATTGATTCCAGATGTTTTCGAAGTCTTCCGGTTTCGACAGCACCAGCTTCGGCAGGAATTCCCGCTGGACGTCGGCTTTCAGGGCTTCAAACAGCTGCCGCTCTTCGTCTCTCGGAATGCCCCAGGCCGGGAACCACGGACGGGGATCCGGCTCCGAAAACAGTTCGGAGTATGTCTGGACGCCGTACGCCGACAGGAACTTTTTGTCCGCCTCCGTCAAGGTCAGCTGGAACACTTCCGGCTGCATACCCCAGGCGACGGCGTTGCCGTCGGAGAACGTGGAGTTGTTGCCCCAATGCGGCCAGTCCCAGTCAAAAATGGTCAATCCGTAATCTTCCTGGAACTTCTGATCCATCTTGTCGATCATTTCCTGGGTGCGGGTCAGGCGGCCGTTGCTGTCGCGGATATACGTTTCGCCTTCGATGCCCCACTTGACGAGAAGCTGGGTTTCCTCCTTGAGCAGATGGTCGATGAAGGCGATGATCCGTTCCGGATCCTTGGCGTTGACCGTGATCCCGAATCCGCGGTTGGCGACGTATCCTACCGGGTCCAGATATTGGTCTTTGATGTTTTCGTCAAAGACGACAGGCAGCGGGAAATACCGGTAGCCGTCCAGCGACGGATCCGCCCGTGCGGCGTCGTTCAAAAAGTTGTTCGCGTTGGCGACCTGCCATCCGTAATCGAAAAATCCGAGCACTTTGTGAGAGGTCAAATTGGCGATGTACTGGTCGTAGTTGTCCGTGAACGAGGCTTTGTAGAACAAGCCTTTGGCGTTCAGTTCGTTCAGCTTCTTCCACCACCGCTTATCCCATTCGGTGCCGGCGTAAATCTTGGCTTCATAGGTATTCATGTCCACCATGACTTCGCCGTCGTTCGGGTAACCGGCCAGGTGGTTCGGCACGTTCGTGGTGGCGAAAAACCGGGAGCCGTCCGTCAGCGTGATGAACCCGATCAGATCTTCGTTCGGATGGGCGTTCTTGAAATCCTCGATGAGCTGGAAGTATTGATCGACCGTCTTGATTTTCGGAAAGTTCGCCCATTCCAGCACCCGGCGCTGGATCCAGAACGCGCCCTGGTTGATGTTCGGGTCCCCGATGTAATCATTGACCACCACGGAGAACGGAAAGATATAGATTTTTCCGTCGTCCCAGGTCATCAGGTTTTTGTAGGGACCGAAGACTTTCTTGATGTTCGGATACTTGTCGTTGTCGATGTAAGGTGTCAGGTCGATAAAGCCGCCCGCTTTGACCACGGCTTCGATCCCGTCGTCGGGAACGAGCACGTCCGGGTAGTCTTTGCCTGCGACCATCGTGCCGATTTTCGTCTGCAAATCGCCCACGAGGTGTTCGATCTTGAAATTGACTCCGGTCTGCTCTTCAAGGATTTTTCCAATGACCGTTTCATTGGTGTTGATGTCCTTATCGCCCTGCATCGCGACGAACATCGTGAACGTTACCTTTTCCAGATTGCCCGACTGATTGCTCGACGTCGATTGGCCGCCCTCGGAAGCCGACGGCGAGGCGCTGGGCTGGTTGCTTTCGCTCTTGCCCGAGCAGGCCGTCAGGACGAGGGCGAAGACCATGACCGCGGCCGTGATGGCCACAAGCCATCGTCTCAACATGATTTACAGCCCCTTTCCGACAAGTTTTTTTGAAAGCACTTTCAGTATAGCTCCCGCCCCTGACTTTGTTTACCTTGTAAACTAAAGGTTATCCTTTGAAAATTTTATAAACCCGGGCGAGGACCATTGCCTTCATCCTCCGTATCCGGATGCACCGGAAGGGAGATCCGCACGAAGGTTCCCTTTCCCGGCGCACTGTCGATGAACAGACCGACCCGCTCGCCATACAGCATTTTCAGACGATAGATGACATTTTGCAGCCCGATCCGTTCGCCCAGCCCTTCGTCCTTTTCCAGATATCCGTAAATGCGCCTGACCTGCTCCGGTTGCATGCCGGCGCCGTTGTCGCGAACGGAAAATTCCAGGTAATTGAAGGTCAGCCGGATGCCGATATCGATCTGTCCGCCTTCTTTCATCGGCTCGATCCCATGGATGCTGGCGTTTTCCACAATGGGCAAAAACACCATCTTGGGAATGGCCGCCTTCAGCGCCGCGGGGTCGACGTCCAGATGGTAGGACAGCCTGTCGCCGAAGCGGTATTGCTGGATCTCCAGGAAGCAATGGATGAACTCCAGCTCCTCCTCCACCGTGATCCGGTCCTTGTGCCAGGTCAGCGACGATCTCAGCAGCCTGGCCATGTTCTGGATGATTTTCGCCGTTTCCGTCTCGTTCTTGATCAGGCTGCGCATGCGGATCGTCTCCAGCGCATTGAACAGAAAGTGCGGATTGATCTGGCTTTGCAGCGCGTTGAGCTGGGCCTTGCGGCGTTCAAGTTCAAGGCTTTTCCGGTGGATGTCGGCCTTGTACACGTCGTCGATCAATGTCTTGATCTGCAGGGTCATACGGTTGAACTCGCTTTGCAGCTGGCCGATCTCGTCATGCGTCTCCCGGGCCTCGATCGGCACGAATTGCTCGTTTTTCACTTTTTTCATATGCCGGAGGATGCTGGCCAGCCTGACGTTCATGGAGCGCGCGATCCAATAGATGACCGCCGTCGAAAACATCAGGTTGGCGAGCGCCATCCAGACGATGAATCCCCGGGACCGGTGCACTTCGCGAAAGACCTCGTCCTCCGAGATGACCCCGATCAGCTTCCAGCCTTTCAAAAGCTCGTCCCCGTCATAGTCGGCGGAAAATGTGACGGAATCTTCCGGAAGCTGGACGGCATGAAAAAAAACGGCGGTCTTCCGCCAGTCGACGTTCGGGTCCGTCGTGTATTCGACTTCCTCTCTTTCGTTGAGCAAGTATACATGGCCGTCCAGGTTCAGGTTGGAAAAAACCTGTTCGACCACCTGGGTGCGCAGCTCGATTTTCAGGACCTTCTCCCATTTGCTTTCGCCGATAAAATTGAAATAAACCATCCGCCGGACGATGGCGAACGTATCCCGCCCGCTGCCCGCGGCGTCGATCGCGTCTTCCCGCCACGTCCGGACCAGGACCGGCTCGGATCCTTCCGCCTCCTCCAGCACCCGGTACCAGTCGGAATTGCGGACCCGGTAGGACAGATAGCCGATTCCTCCGGAGTTCAGCACGGTCGGATTGTCCAGGTAGACTTTGATGTTCTGCATGGAAGTGTAAGAGGGAATGTAATTGTTCAAAATTCTGCGCAAATACGAATCGTACGCGGCGATGTAATCCAGAGGACTTTCGTACTCCGTTTCCAAAATTTCGTTCAGGAAGTAATCCGTGCTAAAAACCGAAGATACCCGCACAGCGTCGTCGATTTCCCTGCGAAACTCGTTTTTGACCTGTTCCAGGGCCCGCGAAATATCACGCATGCGCTGGTTCTTCACGTTGCTCGTCGTAACCTGGTAAAACACGACATTGGTGAGCACAATCGGCAGCAGGACGCAAAGAATATAGACGATCAGCATTTTGTTGCGCAGGCGGATGTTGTCCAGGTGAAACGTCAGTCTCATATCCTGTCCCCTCTGGTTCCGTTCACAGCCATTGCTTGCGATACTCCGTCGGCGTCATGCGTTCCAGTTTCTCGAACTGGGTGACGAAATAATCGGCGTTGCTGAAACCGACCTGCTCCGCGATCTCGTATATGCGCAGGTCCGTCTGGCGCAGCAGCCGCTTGGCCTCTTCCACCCTGAGCCGCAGCACGTATTCGTTGAAATAGACGCCATACGTTTTCTTGAACAGCTGGCCCAGGTAGACCGGATTGATGTAAAATCGGGCGGCGATTCCTTTCAGGCTGATGTTTTCCCGAAAATGCTCGTCGATGTAGGCCCGGATGTGGCGGATGGTGCCGCGGAGCGACTCCTTGCGCCGGTTTCCGAGCCGCTCCGCGCTCTCCAGCACAAACCGGAGAAACAGCCGTTTCAGCTCCCCGGGCGTGACGTTGTAATCCGGCCAGGCCACGATCGGCGCAAAGGACGCAAGTTCCCGCTCGTCGAGTCCTTCCTCGTTCAGAAGCCGGACCGTTCCCGACACGCAGCGGTGGATCGCGGCTTTGACCGCTTCCGGCACGTAACGCTTCGCTGCAAATTCGCGAAACAGTTCGTCCACGGCTTCGGCGATGGCGTCCGGACGATTTTCCCCGATCCGGCTCATGAGCCGCCGATACAGTTCTTCGTCCAGGTCGATGAACTGAAGGTTCAGGTGGCGAACCTGTTCGTGGACCACCGCCCGGTGCGGTTCCACCACGAACTTGTACAGCAGCGCTTCCCGGGCCGACCGGTAGGAATCGCCAAGCCGCCGCAAATCATCGACGGGCGCACCAACGTACACATACACGGGAGTTTTCAGGCTGCCCGACAGTTTCCGCTGAAGTTCCCGGGCCAGCCGGTCGCAATCGCCTCCAAAGCGGTCCAGATGGCGCCGGGTCACAAGCACCCCGAAGCGATTGTGGTGCTTGTGCAGGACGGTTTCCGTCCCCTCATCCGCCATCTGGCCGATCACCCGCCGGATCCGCTCGCCGTATTCTTCCTCGCCGGCAAGCTCCGGTCCCGATTCCGCCCACGGGTGCCGGTCGTTGATTTCCACGAAGACGTAACGGACGGCTTCGCCCGGCCGGATGCCCAGCTGTTCCGCCCACGCCTGCAGCGACGCCTCGTCGGCTTCCCCTTTCACCGCGGTCTCGACGAGGAGATCGTGAAACAGCTGTCGTTTCTTGCCGCGGATCAGCTTCTCCCGGCGCAACTTGTCATCGAGCTGGCGCAGGGCCGCTTTCAGCTCGTTTTCGTCCACCGGCTTCAGGATGAAATCGTGGACGCCGTACCGGACCGCCTGCTGGGCATAAGCGAATTCATTGTATCCGCTGATGATGATAAAACCGGGCTGTTCGGGTTCGTTCTCCGTCGTTATGCGGATCAGCTCCAGTCCGTCCATGACCGGCATGCGGACGTCCGTAATGACCAGGTCCGGTTTCAGCCGGCGAATGATGGCGTACGCATCTTCACCGTTGTCCGCCTCCCCGATCACGCGATAACCGCAGCTCGCCCAATCGATCAGCCGACGCAGCCCTTTTCGCGCAAACACCTCGTCATCCACCAACAGGACGCTGTGCATGGCCCCGCCTCCCCGATTGGCAACGCTTTCTTTTTCAACTATTATGTAAAAATATGGCCTATTCGACAACCGTCTTTTGGTTTCGCCCGGAAAGAGGAAGCGATGGGATTAACGTCAAAACGCTCAAATTCGTGGGTGGAATCGGCCCTTTCCGAGGTGTCGCCGTCAGGGACGTTGCCGTCCGGCAAAAGGAAAAAGGCCCCCCCTCGGGGAGCCTTTTTCCTTTCCGGGGTCCGCAGCCGTCGCCCTGCGCTGGTACCGCTTTTGCCCCGTATTCTCGTTGCCGGGATCATCCCGGTTCCGGGTTCTTCTGAAACCGGGTTCTTCTCAGGTTCGGGCTTTGCTCACCAACAGGTGCGCAGGATGATCACGAGCAGGATGAACAGGACGAGGACAAAGGCGGCGGTGCGGCCGTATCCGGCCCCGGCCACGGGATAGTGGCACGGATCATGGGACTTCGTGTACACGGGCGACACCTGGGTCGGCTTCGGGCAGCCGTAATACGACGGGCTCACCTGTCCTCCGTATTTCGCGCCTCCGACATAGGGTTCCATGGCTTTCCCTCCCGCTTGGATGATGGTGGATGTTCCACGGCAACAGCATATGTGCGGGAGTCGGACACGGCCTGTGCGTTTGTCGGACTTGCGTCTGGGCACGGCACCAAAATAAAAATTGTTCAATCCTCCCAGCCGTAATAACGCCGGGCGTTGGCCCGCAGGGCTTCGGCCACCCGCTCCCGGTCCAGACCGCGCAGCACGGCCACTTCGGCCGCCACGTCGGCGGCCATGGCCGGTTCGGTGCGGCGCCCGGCGTAAGGCCCCTCAAAGGGCCAGGGCCCGTCGGTTTCCACGAGCAGCCGTTCCAGCGGATAATGGGCGGCCAGTTCCCGCGTCACCGGGTCGTACAGCACCTCCGGCGTGACGGAGATGTAATGGCCCGCCCGCGCCAGCTTCTCCGTCGTCGCGCGACTTCCCTTGAACCAGTGGAAATGCGCCGGGCCGCCGTATCCTTCCTTCTCCAGAAGCTCCATCGCCAGATCGGCGTCCTCATGGACGGCGTGGAGCACCAGGGGCCGGTCCAGTTCCCTTGCCAGGCGGATGAACCGGGCGAACTGGCGGACATACGGCTCCAGGTCAAACGGACGGCCGGCGCGCTCCGCTTCTTCCCGCGCGAAATACGGCAGGCCGACTTCGCCGACGGCGAACCGTTCGTTCCCGCGCCCGGCGATCCATCCGCACAGCGCCTCCAGTTCCTCTTCCGGCAGCGGTTCCTGCTCCGGATGGTGGCCGTAGGCCGGCAACACGCGGCCGGGGAACTCCCGGGCCAGGGCTTCGTTCGCCCGGCAGGAGGCGGGATGCATGGACACGCTGACCACGCCGCGCACGCCGGCCTCCGCCGCCCGTTGCAGCAGTTCCGCGCGCTCCGCCTCATCATACCTATCGAAATGGATGTGCGCGTCAATCATCCCGCCTGTCGCTCCTTCCCAGCAGGGCGAGAATGTCCTCCCGCAGCCGGCCGAAGGCCGGGTCGTTCCACACGTCGGGACGGCGGGGCCGCGGCAGCGGCACCGGGATTTCCCGCCGGACCGCCGTCGGGGTCCCGCCCAGCACGTAGATGCGGTCGCTCAGCAGAATCGCTTCCTCGATGCTGTGGGTGACGAGCAGCACCGTCCGGCGATGCGCTTCCCACTGTTCCAGCAGCCACGCCTGCATCCGGGTGCGCGTCAGCGCGTCCAGCGCGGCAAAGGGTTCGTCCAGGCACATGACGTCCCGCGGCATGAGCAGCGCGCGCAGGAACGACACCCGCTGTTTCATGCCGCCGGACAGCTCGTCCGGATACGCGCCGGCCGTATCACCCAGGCCGATGCGGTCCAGCCATTCCGCCGCCAGGGCGGCGGCCTTCTTCCGGTCGATGCCGGCGATGACGAGGGCCGAGGCGATGTTCTGCCGCACCGTCAGCCACGGAAACAGCGAAGGCTGCTGCGGCATGTAGCTGATGAGCCCCCGCTGTCCGGTGACGTCCCGCCCGGCGATGCGGATGATTCCTTCGTCCGGCCTTTCCACCCCGCCGATGAGCCGAAACAGCGTCGACTTGCCGCTGCCGGACGGGCCGACGACGGACACGAACTCCCCTTCGCGGACGCCGAGGGAAACCCGGTCCAGCACGTGCAGCGGCCGGCCGTCGCGCACATACCGCTTGGAAACCGAGACCGTCTCCAGAATCCACGCGTCGCCGCCGGACCCGTCCGCCCGTTCCGCCATGCCCGGCGTTCCCGCGACGCCCGTGTACTCCGTCATGCTCCGCCGCCTCCTTTCACGCGGCTGCCGCCCATCCGGAGGCGGCCCAATACCCAGCTTTCCGCCAGCACGGCCAGTCCGTACAGCACCAGGCTGCAGGCGACGATGCAGAAAATGGAGGCGAATACGCCCGTTGTTTTGAATCCTTTGTATTGCAGCACCAAAAAATAGCCGATGCCGCGCCCGGATCCCAGCCACTCGGCCACCATCGCCGTCAGGAAGCTGTAAGTCGCCGTAAGCTTCAGCCCGGCGAAAAAATACGGCAGCGATGCCGGCAGTTCCAGGCGGAAAAACGTCTGGACGCGGGAGGCGCCGATCATGGCCAGATACTCCCGGAGCTGCGGTTCGGACCGCCCGAGGCCGGCCAGCATGGACCAGGCCACGGGGAAGAAGCAGACCAGCACCAGCAGGATCAATTTCGGCAAAATCCCGACTCCGAACCAGATCATGAGCAGGGGGCCCAGGGCGATGAGCGGGATGTTCTGGGATGCCACGAGCAGCGGCGAAAACGCCGCCCGGACGGCGGGCAGCGCGTGGAACACAAAGGCGCAGATCACGCCTGCCGCCACGCCCAGGAGCATTCCCCGGAGCGCCAGGCCCAGCGTGAACGCCACATGGCCGAACAAGAGCTCCGCTTCTTCGGCCATGTGGAGCGCAATGCTCCAGGGGTCCGGAAGGAGCCAGGCCGGGATGTCCAGCGCGGCGCACAGCGCCTGCCAGATCAGCAGCACGCCCGCGATGGCGGAGACGGGAGGCAGCACCCGGCGCCAGCGCTTACCGGCCATCGGGATACTTCTCCAGCAGACGGGCCATGGACACCCCGCCGTCGGGCGACACGAGCAGCTTGATCTGGGAAATCACCTGCGGGCTGCCCATCTCGAACATGGCCGCGTTCATTTTTTTCACGATGTCGAGCAGCTGGTCCAGATCGCCCTCCATCGTCGTTTCCAGCGGTCCCACCCGGTAGGGCACGCCGGACTCCCGGATGATCTCGATGGCCCGGTCCACATAGGGAATGATGTCCCCGCCCGCCGGCGTTTTCGGCAAAATCTGGATACTCAGCAGCGCTTCCGCCATGACTGCTTCCTCCTGGGTTCCGTTCTCAGTTGCCCGGCAAAAATTCGTTGGTGAACATCGCGTCGTAATTCAGGCCGGGCTTCAGAAGCCCGTGCTCGGCCATCCACTCGCCGTAGTTCACCCACACTTCGCGCTTTTGCTCTCCCCACCGCGGGGCGTCGTCCTGGTACCGCGGGCTGAGCCAGCGCTGGCTCGCCTTCACCAGTTCCGCGTCCAGTTCCGGCACCGCGGCCAGCAGCAGATCGGCCGCTTCATCGGGATTTTCGATGGCGAATCCATACCCCGCCGCCGCGCCTTCCACGAACGCCCGCACGATGTCCGGTTTCTCCCGGATCATGTTCTCGCTGGTGATCAGCACCGGTGTGTAATAGTCCAGCTTCTCGGTGTAGTCGGTCAGGTACACGACATTGAGCGGGAAATTGCGCAGCTCGGCCTCGATCCCGGTCCAGCCGTAATAGATCCAGGCGAAATCGATGTCGCGCTGCACCGCCGTGAAAAAGTCCGCGTTTCCGATATTGATGATCTCGACCTTGCCCACGTCCGCGCCCTGTTCCTGCATGAGCGACTCGATGACCGCCTGTTCCACGGGCGAGCCCCAGCCGCCGTACTTCTTGCCCTCAAAATCCTTCGGCTCCCGGATGTTTTTTTCCACCGGGGAAGCGAAGCCGGAGGTGTTGTGCTGGATGACCGCGGCGACGGAGACCACCGGCACTTCCTGCTCCCGGGCCAGCGTCACGCTTTCCTGGTAGCTGACGCCGAACTCGGCGGCACCGCTGGCGACCATGGCGTCCGCGCCGGTTTCCGGCGGCATCACGATTTCCACGTCGAGACCGCGCTCTTCCCAGTACCCCTTGGCCTTGGCGACATACAGGCCGGTATGGTTGGTGTTCGGCGTCCAGTCGAGAACGACCTTCACCTTTTGCGGCGCCTTCGCGTCCGGAGACGGGGATTCGGCCGTTCCGGCGTCCCCCGACCTTCCTCCGCACGCCGCAAGCACCAGCAGCAGAACGGCAAGCCAGACGATGGCGAACTTCCGCTTTCCTTTCCCGTCAATGCGCATGGATTTCTCTCCCCCTGAAGGATATCAGCCCCGTTTTTGCCAAAACCTTGCGTCCCCTATACTTCCCTGCTTTCGAACGACAGCTTGTCCTCAGGCAACAAAAAACCTCCTTTTCGCCAAGAAGGAGGCACCCCGGGTGCCGTCACCCCGCCGACGGCCGGCGGAAGCGGAGTCCGCGGCCGCCGCTTCCGCATGAAAAAAGCCGCTTCGGCGGGAAGCGGCTGAACGTTTGGTCAGGCAAGTCAAACGCTACCCACTTCCCTACGCTGGCATTACCCAGATCAGGTTCAAAGGGACCAAGGCGCGTGCGCCTTATCTCAGCCCTTGCGGGCGCCCCCAGTGGTGTTCCTCTTTGCGGTATTCGGTTATCTTCACTCTACCGGCCCGGTCCGGATTTGTCAACCGTTCGTTTTTCCGCCCGCCTCGTGCCGAAAACGCGGTTTCGCCCGGCAGTTCAGGGTGCGGGCCGCGGAACCTGGCCGGATGGCGGGGGCCATCCGCTGTGCCGGACGCCGCGCACGCCCCGTATGATGCGGTATGACCAACCCTTCCCTTTCCCGCAAACCCAAAATCCTGCTGTTTTCGCATATTTGCCGGCCGGACCGGATCACCGGGGCGGAGAAATTTCTGCTGCTCGTGGCCGGGGAGCTGCGTCCGCTGGCCGACTGCGTCGTCGTGACGCCCGGCGGCGGCATGCTGGCGGCGGAGGCGGCGGCGCGGGGCCTGGAAACGGTCACGGCGGACTACCCGATTTTCCCCGGGCTGGCCGCTCCCTGGCCGGGCCTGCCGGAAGCGGTGGAGCAAACCGCGGGGTCCTGGCTCGATCCGGTGACGGCGCTGCTCCGCCGGCACCGCCCGGATCTCGTCATGCCGTTTACCTGCATCAACCCGCTTCCGGCCCTGGCTGCCAAAGCCCTGAACATCCCGGTGGCGTGGGTGGTGACGGAGGTCATGGCCGGAGGGCCGTTCCGCGGGCTGTCCGCCGGATGGATCGCCGGCCGGGCCGACCGGATCGCCGGCGTTTCGCGGGCAGCGCTGGAGCCGTTTGGCGGCCTGAAGCCCCCGGACCGTCTGGCGGTGCTGTATCCGGCCTGGCGGGGACCGGCGGAATCGACGGGACGACAGCGGCTCCGGGAGCAGCTGGGCCTTGCGGAATCGGACGTGCTCATGATGTTCATCGCCGCGGAGCTGTTCCCGGCCAAGGGACTGGAACACTTCGTCGAAGCCGCCCTGCGGGTGGCCTCCCGTTTTCCGGACGCCCATTTTCTGGCCGTCGGCCATCCTTCGGATCCGCCCTATTTCAGGGAATGCCTGCTCAAGGCGGACGCCGGGGGCATCGGCGACCGGTTCACCGTGGCCGGCTTTCACCCGCGGGCGGAGGAGCTGTATCCCGCGGCGGACGTCGTCGTGGTGCCGAGCCTCATTCCGGAAGGCTTCGCGATGACCGCGCTGGAAGGGCTCGCCTTCGGCAGGCCGGTGGTCGCCTACCGCTCGGGAGGCCTGGCGGAAGTGCTGGAGGAGACGGGCAACGCGGCGTTTCTCGTCCCGGCCGGGGACGTCGCCGGACTGGCGGAGCGGATGGCGGAGCTGGCCGCGGATCCCCTCCTCAGACGGCGGACGGGAAGGCGAAACCGCCTGGCGGCGCGAAAGACGTTCGGCATCGAGGCGTTCCGCGGGCGGCTTTGGGCGTGGATCAAGGACATTTTCGGCTAAAAACAAGGAGGTCGGACCGCCATGCAGCCCACCGTTTCCATCGTCATTCCGTTTTACAACTGCCCCTACGTGGACCAGGCCATCGCCAGCGCGCTCCAGCAAACCTACGAAAACCTGGAGGTCATCGTGGTCGACGACGGTTCCACGCGGCATCAGGACAAAATCGAACCGTTCCTCGACCGGATCCATTACCTGGGCAAGCAAAACGGAGGCACGGGCAGCGCGCTGAACCACGGGTTCCGGATGGCTTCCGGCACCTATATCGCCTGGCTCAGCTCCGACGACTGGTTCTATCCGCGCAAGATCGAACGGCAGGTTCGGTTCATGGAGAAAAACGGATACCGGATCAGCCACACCGATTTCCACAACATGGACGCGTCCGGCGCGATCACCGCCATGCGGGCGGCGGTCAAATTCCGCACCGAGCGGGAATTCATCACTTCCTTTCTGTCGTGCTGTCCGGTCAACGGCTGCACCATCATGATGCGGAAGGATCTGTTTCTCGAGCTGGGCGGGTTCGACGAGACGCTGTTGTACACCCACGATTACGACCTCTGGATTCGCGCCATTCTGGCCGGAGAATCGTTCGCCTTCCTGGACGAACCGCTGACCGCCTACCGGTGGCACGACGACATGGGCACCCGGAAACACTGGCCGCACATCGTGGGGGAAATCGGCCTCGTCCAGGCGCGCTACGGCGTCCGGCTGCGGCAGCTGCTCGACCGCTATCTCGCCATGGGCCGCATTTGAGGCGCGGGAGGCGGAGGTGATCGCTTGAAGATTCTGTTTCACTTTGTTATCCCGAGCGGCGGGATGGAAACGCTGAACCGTCACCGCTACTGGGCGCTGCTGGACGGCGGCGTGGACAGCGCGTTCCACTACTGTTTCCCGGGCGCGGGGATGGGCAACGCCGTCGGCATTCCCGTTTTCGTCGGATACGGGCCGGACCATATGCGGCGGGTGCTTGGCAGCGACCGCTACGACGCCCTCGTCGTCACCACCGTTTTCGAGCATCTGGGGCTTGTGCGGGAGCTGGGCTTTCGCAAACCGGTCATTTTCGAGATCCAGGGCTTCGGCTCGATGGAACGGGCGCGGGAACAAATGACGATGGCCCGCACATATGTCGATCAATACGCCGACGCGGTCATGGTGCCGCCGGCGCCGCACCTGATCGGACTGGCGAAGGAAATCTGGCCGCGCAAGCCATTGTACACCATGCCGGTGCCCTTCGACCTGAAGCGGTTCCACTACCGGCCGAAGGGCGCGTCCTCGCCCCCGATCGTCGCCTGGATCGGGCGGATCGAGGCGAACAAGAACTGGCGGGAGTTTCTGCTGGCCGGGCGGGAAATTTTGAACCGCACCGGGAATCTGCGGCTGATGATGTTCGGGGATCTGTCGCTGGCGCCGGAGCCGGAACGCGCGGAATTCTACCAGGCGCTGGACGGGCTCGGACTCGGACCGCATACGGAGCTGTACTCCAACGTCCGGAACCGGATGATGCCGGACTTCCTGTCCAAGGTGGCGGATTCGGGAGGCGCGCTGCTGGCGACGTCGCGGGTGGAGTCGGTGCATTACGGCGTGCTGGAAGCGATGGCCTGCCGCTGCCCCGTCGTCACTTCCGATTCCGACGGGGTGCGGCAGTCCGTCATCGACGGCCGGACCGGGCTGTACTACCAGCTGGGCAGTCCGGGAGAGGCGGCGCGGGCGGTGCTGAGGCTGATGGAAAACCCGGAACTCCGGCGGAAGGTGGTCGAGGAGGCGTACCGGCGGCTGAAAGAACATTTTTCCATGGAACGGTTCCGCGCGGCGTTTCTCGGCATGCTGAAGGATCTCGGGGTCCGGGCGAAATGACTTTGCGTTATGCTCCCTGATAGATTCGGCAAAACCGTTCCCGCGCGTCGGCAAAGGCATATCCGGTGCGCACGGGCCCGCAGTCGTGCAGGCACCACGGCTCCCGCTGGTGCGGCACGACGACCTTCAGGCCGCTTTTCCAAAATTCCAAGCACTGCGAGGCGTCGTAAAAATGCCATCCGGGAAACAGATCCTCCCGCCAGGGCAAATCCGCCTGCGTGGCCAGCAGAAAGCCGTCCGCCACCGCGACTTCCACCGCCCGGATCGCCTCCGCCCGCGCCCCGGCTGGCCCGGTCCTTTTCGGTCGAGCCCCCTCCTCCCCCGCCGGTTGCTCGCCGGCCCGCTCCGCCCCGCGCCGCTCCGGTTCCGCCGGCGGCTCCCCGAACGACAACAGTTCCATGCGCCCGGTGTGGCTCTCGTACACCTTGCCGGCCAGGTCGCGGCTTTCCCACCATACGCCGCCGGGCGGGAGCGTCACGGCACCGACCATGCCGACGAGGCCCACATCCGGCCTGCTCCGGAAAAGGGCGAGCAGGTCGTGCAGAAAGCGCCGGTGCACGATCAGCGTATCCTGGTGCAAATACACCTTGTATTTGGCGTCGGTGCACCGCATGCCGGCGTTGTACCCCTGTGCCATGCCGGACGCCCCCTCCACCGGCACCAGTTCCACCGCGTACCCGGCGGGAACGTCCAGGGCGCGGATGAACGCGGCCGCCTCCGCGTACATTTCCCGGTCGTTGACGCAGGTGATAAAGGCGATTTTGCGTTCGTTCACGGCTTGGAAGCTCCTTTCCGGTTCTTTTCCGGCTCTCCATTTGCCCGTGCCAGAAAATCCTCCGCGGACGCCGCAAGCCCCTTCTCGCAAAACGCTTCGGCCAAAAGGCGCAGCGTCGCCTCCGCCCGCACCAGGTCCCGCGCGGCGATGCGCCCGATGTCCCCGATGCCGACGGTTCCTTCCGCCGCCATCCGGACGACGGTTTCCAGGCTCCGCCGACGGTCCACGTCCCATTCGATGCGGCGCAGAAGAAATTTCAGGCGCCTCGGTGCCGGCGCGTCGGGCGGCCTTGCGGCGGCCGGCGCTTCCCGGGAAGCCCGGACCAGATAGCCGGCGGTGCCAAAGCGGTCCCAAAGCTGTTCCAGAAGGCCGTTCAGCCGCTCTTCCGGCACCAACCCGCGGAAACGGCCGCCGGCGAGCCGGCACAGCGCGAGCAGATCGCGCTCGTCCTCCGCCGAAGCCGGCCAGGCTTGCGGAAAGACCTCCACGTGCCCGAAGCCCGCTTCCCGGAACAGCTCCCCGATTTCCCGCGGCGTCCGGAACCGGACCGGTTCGTCCGCCGCCGGCGTCATGCCGGGCAGATGGGCGTAGGGCCAGTTTCCGTCCAGCAGGCTGAAGATCATCTGGTGGTGATGGGGGTTGTGAAACCGGGCCAGGAGGACCCCTTCCGGCTTCAGGCTCGCGGCCAGGCTGCGGAGCGTCTCCCGCGGGCGCCGCAGCTTCTCCCACCCGAAGCCGAACAGGATCAGGTCAAAAAAAGCCGGCGGAAATTCCGCATCGTCCCGGCCGGGATCCGGCGTCCGCACCTGCGCCCGGCCGGCAAGAACCGCCTCGGCGACCCGGGACGCTTCCCTGTTGCGCTCCAGACCGTAAAGCCGGGCATCCGGAAACCGCCGCAGAAGTCCGAGCAACGTCGCGCCGCAGCCGCAGGAAGCATCCAGGATGCAGGGCGTCCCTTCCTGCGGGACGTCCGCCAAGGCGATCAGGTCATCGTGGAGGGCGAAAGCCTCGACGGGCGAAAACCCCCATTTCGCCGCAAACTTTTCCTCGTTGCGCCGCATCAGCTCCGCAAAGGCCCGTGAGCCTCCCGCCCGGAACGAGGCGCTGCCGAAATGGTGGATGAACGTGTCCCTGCACAGCAAAATCCGGTATCCGGCCAGGCGGATGCGCAGGCAGTAGTCGTCGTCCTCGAAATTGCCGGGGGCAAACCGCTCGTCCAGAAACCCCGCCTTTTCGAACGCTTCCCGTTTGAACAGCAGGCAGAAACCGATCAGCTTCACGCGCTCTTCCCATTGGGCCGGGTCCGGGCGGTTGTGTGCATCGGCGAAGCTCCGCATTTCCTCCAGATTCCGGTAAAACACCGGAATGGAGGTGTGGTAGGCCGCCACGTTGGTGACGGGACCCACGGCGCCAATCTCCGGGCGGCTGTGCAGGGCGCCGAGCAGATTGTCCAGCCAGCGCGGAGTCACGACGGTGTCGCTGTTGAGCAGCAGAATATTGTCGCCCGTCGCCGCGGCGAGCCCCCGGTTGCAGGCGGCGGGAAACCCCTCGTTTTCCGCGCACCGGATCAGGCGCACGTCGGGCTGGCGCTTCAGCCACTCCGCCGTCCCGTCGGTCGATCCGTTGTCCACGACGATGAGCTCGTAGCTGCCGGGACGGGTATGCTCCCGGATGCTGCCGATGCAAAGCCGGGTCAGGGCGAGCTGGTTGTGCACGGGGATGATGATGCTGGTGATCACGACGGTTTCGCCCGCCCGAGGAGTTCTTCCAGCTTTCTTTTGTTGTCCAGCACGTTGGGATCGTCGGGAAAATACGAGCGCACGATTTCATTGTGTTCGTAGGCTTTCTGCAGCTCGCCGACCTTGCCGTAGCAAATGCACAGGAGAACATGCGGCAGATATGTCCAGCACGACAGGTTGACCGCTCCCATGCAGTGTTCCGGCTTGCCGAGCTTGAGCGCCAGCTCGTACCAGAAAATCGCCTGCCGGTATTTTCCGGTTTCCTGAAAATGATAGCCGATGCGGCAGCAAAAATCGGCCCGCGGCACGTCGTATTCGAAGGATTTGAGCAGGTACATGAGCTCCTTTTCCCGGTCGCCCAGCTCCCGGAAGCAGTGGGCGATCTTGTCGCAGGCGGCGAGGTTGTCCTCGAAATTGTCCACGGGTTCCGCAAAAAAACGCAGGTACGTTTCGATCGCCTGCTCGTAGCGTTTGAGTTCGGTCAGTTCGTTGGCGTAGTAAAAGAGGTCCCGGTGCGACAGCGTTTCGCCGCGGGCCATGCGCCTTTCGTAAATGCCGAGGTTGCGTTCGGTGTGCGGCTCCTCCCGCCCGTGCCGGACGGCGATGTCGGAAAACAGGATGTTCCCGCCTACCGCCAGATACTCGTGCACCGGATCGTGCCACCGGAAATTGCGGCTGCGCTTGACCAGCCGGTTGCGCCGGATGGCCATGACCGGCCGGCCGCGGGCGTCGAACGACAGATAGTAGAGCATGCACACGGCATCGATGCGGGGATCGAGGGTCTTTTTCAGCTCGATGAGCTTGTCCCGGTCCTCTTCGGCCAGATAGTCGTCGGCGTCCAGCCAGAGGATGTAGTCTTGGGTGGCCAGGCTGAACGAATGGTTGCGCGCGGCGGCGAAATCGTCGATCCAGGCAAAATCGTAAATCCGGTCCGTGTACCGGCGCACGATTTCCCGGGTCCGGTCCGCGGAACCCGTGTCGACGACGACGATCTCGTCCACCGCGTCCTTGACGGAATCGAGACACCGCGCGATCGTCCGCTCCGCGTCCCTGACAATCATGCAAAGGCTGATCGTGATCACGCCGCACACTCCCTTTGGCTTGTTCTGCGGATGTGATGTATGGATAAGTACGGGAAAACAAGTCATACGGCGGATGGCCGTACAACTTGCTTCCCGGTCAGTCTTCCGCGGCGATGCCGTAGAAAACCTCCGGACCGACGCGGGTGATGACGGAACCGGTCACCGTGTTGACAAACGCCGCGTACGTGGTCAAGAGCCCCGCCGGAGCTCCCAGGTCCTGGGCGCTGAAGGAAACGAGATCCACCGGGTTGCCGGTCGTGCTGTGCACCGCCGTGTAAATGATCGTGCCGGCGATGGTGGGCGAGTTGCGCACGATGCGGATGGTGAACGTCGTCCCCGCCACCCCGGCAACGCCGATGGTGCCGGACAGGTCCACGACCGGATTGGGCACGTTTTGCGTTTCCAGGCCGATGCCGCCGAACTGGTCGGGGTTGGCTTCGTCGACGGACATGAGCGTGCCCGGTGCGCCGAACAGGCTGGAGTTCATCGACGTTTGCAGGTCGAGAAATCTCGGCATTCGGATCCACCTCCTTCCGTACAGGGATGCTTCACTCTATGAAAATTCCTTTACGAGAGTTTGGACAAACCGCCGGCGCCATCCGTGGATTTTTCGGTCCGGCGCGGCCCGGACGGGCTCCGGCGGCTCCGCATAGGATGGAAGAAACGCTCCAAGCGAAGATACGGGAGGACTCCGATGATCACCGAAACCTACAGCAAAGACCTGATCGGCGCGCTGCGAAGCCTGATCAATCCGTCCTTCAGCCTGCTCGACGTGGGCTGCGGCCTTTGCCTGATGGCGCGGCACTTCGACAGCCAGGTCGTGCTCGCCCTGGACATTCACCGTCCCTACCTCGAAAACCGGCAGGACCGCTCGCCCCGCGTCATCCCGATCCACGCGGACGCGATGAATCTTGACAAGCTGTTTTTGCCCAAGACGATTTCCACCGTGCTTTTGAATGACGCGATCGAGCATTTCACCAAGGCGGACGGCCTGAAGCTCCTGCGGATGGCCGAGACCGTCGCCGTCCAGCGGGTGGTGGTGTTCACGCCCCGCGGCTGGTTCCCCCAGGGCGAATACGACCATTTCGGCATGGCCGGGCAAAAATACCAGGCGCACCGCAGCGGCTGGGAGCCGGAAGAGTTTGTGCAGCTCGGCTACCGGGTGCTGGTCTTCAAGGGCTTCCACGACGCGAACAATCCGTCGTTCGTGCGGGCGTTCGGCCCCCACCATCCGCCCGTGGACGCCCTTCTGGCCTGGAAAGGCTGACGGCCCGGGGATGCGCGGCATATTCTCCGCGCTCCCGGGCCGTCGTTTTGGCCGTCCCTTGTCCGTTTTCAGCCGCCGTCTTCGTCGTACGCCGCCCCCACGATGTCCGCCGCGTCGATCCATCGGCCGCCGACGCGGATTTGGCGGCGATCCGGGCGCACCTCCTCCACCGCGCCCTCCACGATTTCGTTCCCGTACGGGCCGTAAAGCTCCAGGCGCAGGGCCCGCCCCCGTTCCAGCGACCACGCCATGGCCGCCTGGATCCGCTCCCGCTCCTGCTCATCCAGCACCGGGCGTTCCCGCCTTCCGCCCCGGCGCGCCTCGTCCCGGCGGCCGCGGATCTTCTCCTTGTGCTCGGGCAGGATCATCCGGCTGGACTCCCACAGCAGATTGCGGCCCTCGGTCAGCTTGTTGATCCGTTCCATGCGCTCACCCCGCTGTCTTCCCCTTGCTGTCTTCGCCCGGAACGCCGCGGCCGACGGGGTTCGAAAGCCCGCCCGCCTCCGGTTCGCGCCGGCGCTCCGCACCGCCGGCGATCCTCCGCAGCCGGCCGCTTCGGCTGACCGCGCTGGGCGGCACCGGCCATCCGTACCCGCCGGCCCGCGCCGGGCCCGCGTCCGTCGCTTTCCGCCGGCGGCGCTATTTCGTGTGCCCGCCGATTTTGCCCGCGCGGTCCCGCGCCTGCCCTGCCTTGCCCAGCGAACACGCCCGCAGGATGGCCGCTTCCCCGAACCGGTCCTTGATCCGGTCCGTCGCCTCCTCCAGGGCGCGCCACTTCTCGCGGTGGTCGAACAGCATGAGCTGGTATTCGCCGTCGTCCTGCAGGCCGCCGAGCGCCACGCCGACCTTGCGCACCGGCAGGCCGTCCCAGTGGCGGTCGAACAATTCCCGCGCGTGGCGGTACACGTCGTTCGTCACATGCGTGGGGTACGGCATCGTGGTCTGGCGGAAAAATCCGCTCGGCCGGTCGAAATCCGCGCCTTGGCAGCCCACCGACACGACCCGGCCCATCCGCCGCCGGGCGCGGGCGCGGCGGCAGACGAGCTCCGTCAGCTCCAGCAGCACCACGTGCAGCTCCTCCGCCGTGGCGTAGTCGCGGGGGAGCGTCATCTGGTGGCCGATGGCCTTCTCGCCCTCGTGCGCGTCCGGCGACACGGGCGACGTGTCGATGCCGTTGGCGATCCGCCAGATCACCTCGCCGTTGATGCCCCAGCGTCGGCGCAGGCGGGGAAGCGGCGTGCGGGCCAGATCGCCGATGGTGGCGATGCCCATGCGGCGCAGGTGGGCGGACATCCGCGAGCCGATCATGAACATCTTCTCCACCGGCAGCTTCCACAACGTGTCCTCCAGCCGCCGGCCGCGCAGGTCGAACAGGCCGTCGGGCCGCGATTTCGCGTAATTGTCGCAGGCCATCTTCGCCAGCACCTTGTTGGAGGCGATGCCGAAGCGGCAGAACACGCCCGTCTCCGCCAGCACGCGCCGCTGGATCCGGCGCGCCATCTCCAGCGGGTCGCCGCCGAACAGCCGGACCGTCCCGGTCACGTCCAGAAACTGCTCGTCGATGCTGTACGGCTCCACCAGATCGGTGTACGACTCGAAAATCGCCGTGATCTGCATCGACACTTCCAGGTAGTAGGACATGCGCGGGCGGATGACCACCAGACCGGGGCATTTGTTCAGCGCCTCGCCGAGCCGTTCGGCGGTGGTCACGCCCGCCCGTTTCGCCAGCGGACAGGCCGCCAGCACGATGCCGGTGCGGCGCGCCGGATCCCCCGCCACGACCACCGGCCGGTCCCGGTATTCGGGACGGGCGGCCTTCTCCACGCTGGCGTAAAACGACTGGCAGTCCGCCAGCATGATGATGCGCGATCCCGACATGCCGTCTCCCTCCATACGCGAACGTTTGTTTCTATATTATACGCGAACAAACGTTCCTGTAAACGGCGATGACTGGAAAAACCGCGGGCGTTCCGGGAGCCGGTCGCTTTTTTCCGCCCAGGCGTTATAATAGCGGTATACCAAGTCGAAACGGGGAATCGGCAATGTGCGGACGATACACGATCACGGTGTCGCTGGAGGAGCTCATGGCCCTGTATTTCGCGGAGGACGCCACCGCGCCCCACCCCTGGAGGCCGCGCTACAACGTGGCGCCGATGCAGCTGGTGCCGGCCGTCATCAGCGACGGCACGCGCAACCGCCTCGGCATGCTGCGCTGGGGGCTTGTCCCGCCGTGGGCGGAGGATGAGAAGATCGGCGCGCGCATGATCAACGCCCGGGCCGAAACGCTGGAGGAGCGGCCCGCGTTCCGCAAGGCGTACAGGAGCAAGCGGTGCATCCTGCCTGCGGACGGGTTCTACGAGTGGAAAAGGGACGGCAAACAGAAACGCCCGCTGCGCATCGCGATGCGCGACGGACGCGTGTTTGGCATGGCCGGCCTGTACGAAACGTGGACGGCGCCGGACGGCCGCAAGGTGCACACCTGCACCGTCGTCACCACCGCCCCCAACCGGCTGGTGGTGGACATCCACGACCGGATGCCGGTGATTTTGCGCCGCGAAGACGAAGCGCTGTGGCTGGACCGCAGCGTGCAGGACCCGGAGCGGCTCCGCCCGCTGCTGCAGCCGTATCCGGCGGAGGAAATGGAGGCGTACGAAGTCGATCCGCGGGTCGGCAACCCGGCTTTCGACGATCCGGACCTGATCCGGCGGCGCACGGAATGACCGCGGGAAGGACGGCGGCGGGAAAACGGGAAGAACCTCCGAAATGGCCGCGGACCGCGCGGCGCGCTCAGCGGAACATCGCCCACAGCCGCAGCAGATGCAGCTTGTTGCGCGGATCGATGCGCTGCGCCAGCACGTATTCGACCAGCAAATCCTCCTCGTCCGCGGTGAGCGGCTCCCTCAGGATGCGGGAAACCGACCGGACCAGCGACCTCACCTTGGCCCGGTCCTGCAGATCCTGCCTCGTCAGCCCGGCGGTCAGCGTCTTCAGCTTCTCCCTGACGGCCGGATGCTTCATTTTCTCCCTGACGCGCGCCATGCGCGCCGGGGAAATGCCGTGTTTGCGCCAGTCGTCCACATGCGTTCCACCTTTCCGGCAGCATTCCGTTCATCATATGCCGGAAGGCGCCGGCGCAACACTTCACGCCGGGACGATGCCCGCACTCCGCTTGTTTGGCCAGACAAAGACAAAAGTGCATTGATTTTCGCATGAAAACCGGCTTTCCGGGAAAACAGGCGCATGTTGTATCATTGATTTGGAAAAATTTTCACGATTTCCGGAACTGCCGCCGAAAATAAATGCACAAATGTCGCTATTTGAGCAACCGGAAACCACAGCCTGCGGCCGTCCGTCCGGCGGCAACCGCCGGCGACGGCCGGTCAATCCAGCGGCCGGCCCGCGAACAGCTCGTCCCGCTGCAGCCGGTCGCGCAGCCGGGCGTACGCCGGCGACGTCCAGAATTCCGGGCTGGCCACCAGGCGGGCCGCGTCGTCCCTCGCCTGTTCCAGCACGGCGAAGTCGCCCATCAGGTCGGCCAATTTGAACTCGGGCAGGCCGCTTTGCCGCGTGCCGAAAATTTCCCCGGGACCGCGCAGCTCCAGGTCGCGCCGGGCGATTTCGAAGCCGTCGTCGGTTTCCGTCATCACGCGCATGCGCTCGACGCCGGTTTCCGTCTTGGGGTCCGCGACCAGGACGCAGTACGAAGGATGCTCGCCCCTTCCGACGCGGCCTCGCAGCTGATGGAGCTGGGACAGGCCGAACCGGTCGGCGTCCATCACCACCATCAGCGTCGCGTTCGGCACGTCCACCCCCACTTCCACCACCGTGGTGGACACCAGGATGCTGCTTTTTCCCGCGACAAACTCCGCCATCACCGCGTCCTTTTCCGCCGGCGTCATCCTCCCGTGCAACAGGCTGACCGCATGGCCGGGCAGCGCCAGCCGCAGCCGCGCGTGCAGGTCGATGGCGTTTTGCACATCCAGCTTCTCCGATTCCTCGATCAGCGGGCAGATGACGAACGCCTGCCTCCCCGCCTCCGCCTCCCGGCGCATGAAGCCGATCACGCGGTCCATCTGCTGCGGCATCACCCAGTATGTCTTCACCGGCTTGCGCCCCTTTGGCCGCTCCCGAATCGTCGAGACATCCATGTCGCCGTAAACGGTGATCGCCAGGGTGCGGGGGATGGGCGTCGCCGTCATCGCCAGCACGTCCGGGTTCATCCCCTTGCGCCGCAGGATGCTGCGCTGCTGCACGCCGAACCGGTGCTGCTCGTCGGTCACGACGAGCCCCAGCCGGCGGAAATGGACGTCGTCCTGGATGAGCGCGTGGGTGCCCACCACCACATCCATCATGCCCATCTGCAGCTCCGCCAGCGCATCCTTCCGCTGCCGCTCCGTCAAGCTGCCCGTGAGCAGCCCGACGCGGACGCCGTGGGGCTCGAGGAACCGCCGGAGGGTGCGGGCGTGCTGCTCCGCCAAAATCTCCGTCGGCACCATGAGCGCGCCCTGGCATCCGGCCCGCACGGTGGCGTACAACGCCATCGCCGCCACCACCGTCTTGCCCGAGCCGACGTCTCCCTGCAGCAGCCGGTTCATCGGGTAGGGCTGGCGCATGTCGCGCAATATTTCGTTGAAGGCCTGTTTTTGCCCGTCCGTCAGCTCGAAGGGCAGCGACGCCGCGAAGGTGCGGATGTCCTCCGCGCTCACCTTGTGCGCCACGCCGTCGGGCTTCCTGCGGACCAGCGCGCGATGCGCCTGCAGCTTCAATTCGAACAGAAACAGCTCCTCGTACACCATCCGGCGGCGCGCTTCCGCGCTGTCGCTTTCCCGTCCGGGACGGTGGATGCGCATTACCGCCTCGCGGCGCGGCATGAACCGGTACCGTTCCAGAATCGCGGCGGGCAAAATTTCCGGAATCATCGCCCCGTACTGCTCAAGGGCGCGGGCGATGGTCCTGCGCATCCAGTCCTGCGTGATGCCGCCGCCGATCGAGTAGACCGGCTGCAGCGTTCCGGACTTGCCGCCGCCGCGGTCCGGAAACTCCGATTCCGCCACCGTCAGCTGGCGCCGGCGGGCATCCCATTTGCCCGTCATGACGATCTCCCGCCCCGGGACGAGCTGCTCCCGCAAAAACGCGCGGTTGAACCAGACCGCCGCGATCAGCGCCTGTTCCACGCGAACCCGGCACGCCAGGCGCGACTTGCGCCCGTACCGCTGCAGGATCGGGACCGTGGAAATGACGCCGGCGACGGTGATTTTTTCGCCGTCCTTCGCTTCGGCCAGCGAGCGCAGACGGTAATCCTCGTACCGGAACGGATAGTGTTCGATGAGGTCGCCGACCGTAAAAAGACCCAAGGCGTGCAGCTCCTCCGCCCTTCGGGAGCTCACGCCTTGCAGTTTTTCCACCGGAATGGAGGACAACTCGGGTTCCATGCCTTTACCCCGTTTCCACCGCAAAAAGCTTACATCGGCAGGACAAAAACGCCCACCGTCCCCGGACCGGCATGGGTGCCGATGACCGGACCGATCTCCACCACCCTTTGCCGGCCGATGTTGACGGTATTTTTCAGGCGTTCTTCCAGTTCCCTGGCGGTGTCCGTGAATCCCGGCGTAATCGCCAGGGTGAGATCCACCGGGCGGTTCGGGAAATCCGCCGCGATCCGCTCCACCACGCGGGCGACCGCTTTTTTGGCACCGCGGACTTTCTCCAGGGGAGAAACCATGCCTTCGTCGTCGATGGTCAGAATCGGCTTGATGTTGAGCAGCGATCCGATGAGTGCGGAAGCTTTGCCGATCCGTCCGCCCCGCTGCAGGTATTCCAGCGTGTCCACCAGGAAGTAGAGGCGCGTGTTTTTGCGCATTTGCGCCACCCGCTCTGCGATCTCCGCCGCGGACGCCCCCTGGTTGGCGAGTTCGGCGGCCGTCACCACGAGCATGCCCGTGCCGAAGGAAGCCGAACGGCCGTCCACGACGGTGATGTCGGCTTCCGGCAGCATGGATTTCGCCAGCTGCGCGGATTGGATCGTCCCGCTCATGGCGGAAGACAGATGGATGGAGACGATCGGTCTGCCTGCGTCCGCCAGACGCTTGTACACCTCGAAGAAATCGGCGGGCGAGGGTTGCGACGTGGTCGGCAGACCGCTGAACGCCGTCAGTTTTTGATAGAACTGCTCCGGGGTGAGGTCGATGTTGTCGAGGTAGGTTTCTTCCCCGAAATGCACCTTGAGCGGCACCATTTCGATGCCGAGCCGCTCGCGTTCGGCGGCCGGAATGTCGGCCGTGCTGTCCGTTACCACCGCCACTTGGGCCATCGTCGTCCCTCCCTTATTGTTCCACCGCCAAAAGATACGGGTACAGCGGCTGGCCTCCGTCCCGGATCTCCAGTTCCGCGTCCGGATACCGTTCCGCCAGCCAGTCCGCAATCCGCTGTGTGATTTCCCCGTCCGAACCTTCGCCGGTCAGCACGGTCACCACGTCTCCGCCGTTTTCCATCATGCGCTCGAGCAGCCCGCAAACGGTGTCCAGCAATCGGTCGCCGGCGGTGACGATCGCTTTCCCCATGATGCCGATGTATTGCCCCTCGCGGATGTCGAGACCGTTGATCTTCGTGTCCCGCACCGCTTTGGTCACCTGGCCGTCGACCACCTTTTCCGCCGCCTCGGCCATGCGCCGCGCGTTGACGTCGGCGGGCTCGTCCTCCAGAAACGCCAGCATCGCCGCCATGCCCTGCAAAATGCTGCGGGTGGGAATGACGGTGACCGGTTTCCCCGCCAGATTGGCAGCCTGCTCCGCGGCCAGGATGATGTTCGGATTGTTCGGCAGCACCATCACGTGCTCCGCCGCCAGCGCTTCAATCGCCTGGAGCACGTCTTCCGTCGACGGGTTCATGGTCTGGCCGCCGGTGAGCACCACGTCCACCCCGAGGCTGCGGAACAGCTCGGCGTTGCCTTCCCCGACGCTGACGGCGACGATGCCGTAGGGCGCCATTTCGTGAGCGTGGGGATGCGGCACGCGCGCGGGCGCAACGGTCTGCGCCGGCCACGGCGAATCCGGCGAGGAAATGCCGGTGGCGGCTTCCATGCCCAGCGGGGGATCACCGGCGCCCGCTTCGACGGCGCTCCAGCCTCCGGCGCCCGAACCGACACCGACCGGTTGGCGGGCTTCCATCTCCCGCGCGGCGGAACCGGTCTCCTGCCCGTCAAGCAGTCCGCGGTGCTGCTGGCGCATGTTGAGGATGTGGATGTCGGTGAGTTCGCCGTAAGTCAGCGCCAGGTTGAGCACGTCGCCGGGCTTGCGGGAATGGACGTGCACCTTGACGGTGTCGCCGTCGTCGATGATGATCACCGAATCGCCGTCCCGCTCCAGAGCCCGGCGGAATTCCGCCTCGGGGAACGGAGCGGAAGAGCTTGTCCGGCGAATGAAAAACTCCATGTCATAAGGAAACACGATGGACTCGGTGGCGATCTGCGCCTGCACCGGAGCATGGGGAAGGGCGATTTCCGCCTTTTCCGGCGATGCCGCCGGCTGCGCCTGAATGACGGACGCCGCGGGCGATTCCGCCGGCCGCGTGTCAACGGCGGAGCCTTCCGTCTGCAAATACTCGAGGAATCCTTCGTACAGAAAGACGAGCCCCTGGCCGCCGGCGTCGACGACGCCCACCTGTTTCAGAACCGGGAGCATGTCCGGCGTGCGGGCCAGCGTTTCCGCCGCCTTCCGCTGCACTTCCCGCATCCACACGAACAAATCGTCCGTCCGGCGGGCCATCAGCGCGCCCTCGCGGGCGGCTTCGCGGGCGACGGTCAGAATCGTGCCCTCCACCGGCTTGACCACCGCTTTGTAAGCGATCTCAACACCATGCTGCAAGGCGGCGGCGAACTCCGCCACGCGAATTTCGTGCAAGCCCGCCGCCGCCTTGACAAATCCGCGAAACAGCTGCGACAGGATGACGCCCGAGTTGCCGCGCGCCCCCATGAGCAGGCCGCGGGCCAGCACTTCCGCCGCCTTTCCGGCTTCGTCGCTGGGCCTGCGCTCCAGTTCGGCCACGCCGGCCTTCATCGTCATGTTCATGTTCGTTCCCGTGTCGCCGTCCGGCACCGGGAACACGTTCAGCGCGTTGATGCGCTCCACGTGCCGGGACAAATGGAGCGCCCCGGTCATGATCATCGCCGCCCATTCGGCGCCGTTTAAGGAACGTCTGCCCAAGTGGCGATTCCCTCCCTAGCGAGTTACGCGTACCCCTTGTACGAAAATGTTGACATGATCCACTTTGAGGCCCGCAATTTCTTCCAGCACGTATTTGACTTTCGCCTGGATGTTGTGGGCGACTTCCGAAATCCGCACGCCGTAGCTGACGACGACGTACAGGTCCAGGTGCAGCTCATCGCCTTCCCTGCGGATCTGGACGCCGCGGGAAAGATTTTCCCGGCCGAGCATTTCGGCGATCCCGTCCCGCAGCTGGCTGCGCGAGGCCATGCCGACAAGTCCGTAACAGTCAAGCGCCGCCGATCCCGCGATTGCGGCGATGACTTGGTCATCGATTTCGATTTTGCCGTTTTCGGTCGACAGGAGCATCGGCACGAAAATCCACTCCCCGGCTCCCATTTCTGGACTTTTAACCCCATTGTACAATAAAAAACCCGGATAATGAAGCATTGTCCCCGATGATCCGCCGTTTGTCGAAATCCGGTCTGCACGACGATGGCGCCGGCGGTTTTTCGATTGCGAGATTGACGGCACATATGATAAGATGGTAAAGTATGTGCGGCAAGGATCGGGGAGGTGGACCAGATGGCCCGCAGATGCTTCATCACGGGGAAAAAGACGCGCTTCGGAAACAACGTTTCCCACGCCAACAACCGGACCCGCCGGACCTGGGGCGCCAACCTGCAGAAGGTGCGCATTCTGGTGAACGGCAAACCGAAACGGGTTTACGTCAGCGCCCGCGCCCTGAAATCCGGCAAAGTCACCCGTGTGTGAGACCGGTGACGCATGAGGAATAATGCAAAAGAAACGCCCCCGTACGGGGGTCGTTTTGTTTTTGTCCGGACGCCCCCGGGGCCGGATAATCCCGGCCGCAATGCCCAGGCGCGGGCGCTCGTGCGGAGGGGGTCAGTTTTTCCAAAACGTGTTCAAAATGGCCTTGACAAAGCCGCCCAGGAATTTCGGCAACTTGATGGTGTAAAATTTCACGCCCATCCCTCCCCGGTCCGTTCGCGGTTCCATTTTTATCATATGTATGCGTCCGCATATATGTCCTAGACCGGACCGGAGATGACGTCGGGATTACGGCGACTCCGCCGCGCGCCGCAGCGCCGATATGGCGGCCGCGCGGTCGTTTTGGGCGAAAATCGAGTTGCCGGCCACCAGCACGTCGGCGCCCGCCCGCACCACCCCGGCGGCCGTCGATGGATTGATGCCTCCGTCCACTTCCACGTGCACGTCCAGACCGCGCCGCGCCAGCATCTCCCGGAGGGAAGCGATCTTCTCCGTCATCGCGGGAATGAACGTCTGGCCGCCGAACCCCGGGTTGACCGTCATGACCAGCACGAGATCCACCGCATCCAGCACGTATTCCACCACGGAAACCGGCGTGTGGGGGTTGAGCGCGACGCCCGCCTTGAGCCCCAGATCGCGGATCATTTGCACCGTCCGGTGCAAATGCGGGCACGCCTCCGCGTGGACGGTGATGCGGTCGGCGCCCGCGGCCGCCAGGTCGGCGAACAGGCGCTCCGGCGTGTGGACCATCAGATGCACGTCAAAGGGCAGCCGGGTGCACGGGCGCACGGCCGCCACCACGGGCGGGCCGAAGGTCAGATTGGGCACGAACTGCCCGTCCATGATGTCGATATGAATCCAGTCCGCTCCGCTTCGCTCCGCGTCCCGGATTTCCTCCCCGAGGCGCGAAAAGTCCGCGGACAGGATGGAAGGCGCGATGATCGCCATCGTCAATACCTCCGTCGAAGTTCTTTCCACTCCGCGAGAAATTCCGCGTAATGGCGGTAACGGCTGTCCGCCACCCCGCCGCTTTCCACGGCCGCACGCACGGCGCAGCCCGGCTCGGACAGGTGGGTGCAGCCGCGAAACCGGCACTCCGCGGCAAGGGGGCGGAATTCCCGGAAGCATCCGCCGATTTCATCCACGCCGAGCTCCCGGAAGTCCAGCTGGCTGAATCCCGGCGTGTCCGCCACCAGACCGCCTCCGGGGAGCCGGATCAGCTCCACGTGGCGGGTGGTGTGGCGGCCTCGGCCGAGCTTCTCGCTGATCTCCCCCGTTTCCAGCGCCAGACCCGGCACAAGGGCGTTGAGCAGGGTCGATTTGCCGACGCCCGACTGGCCGGCGAACACGGCAATCCTGCCGGCAAGCCGCGCGCGCAGCTCCTCGAGCCCCTCGCCCTGCAGTGCGCTGGTCCGCACATACGGATAACCGATGGCGCCGTACAGCCGGCACGCCTCTTCCAGTTGCGCGCGCACGCGGTCCGGGTCGGGCACCTGGCCGACGGCGTCGACCTTGGTAAAGACGATGAGCGCATCCAGCCGCTTGTGTTCCACATGCACCAAAAATTTGTCCAGCAGCGCCAGATTCAGCTCCGGGCGCACCACCGAAAACACGAGCACCGCCAGGTCCACGTTCGCCACCGGCGGCCGGACGAGTTCCGATGACCGCGGCAGGACCTCCAGCACCGTGCCTTCCCCGCCGCCGGTCGCCTCGAACCGGACGCGGTCGCCGACCAGCGGCGACACCCCCCGCAGCTTGAAAACGCCGCGGGCCCGGCAGCGCAGGACCTCGCCGCCGTCCGCGGGCCGGACAAAGTAATAGCCGCTCAGCGCCTTGACGATGATTCCTTCCGGCATGCTGTCGCCAAGCTTTCCCCCCTATGGATTCGTTTCCGCTCCCGTCCCGTCGGAAGGCTGTCCGCCCGGCGCCTGTCCTTCGCCGCCTTCCGCGGGCGGCGTCCCCGCGGGCTGGCCGGAATACGGCACCTCGTAGCTTTCGTAAAACCGGCCGTCCACGTAGATGACGATCTGGCCGCTGCGGTCCGGGGAAAGCACCAGCGGGACCCAGAACGTCGTCTTCGCCGAAATCTTCTTGTTTTCCACTTCCCGGTTGTCTCCCATGGCGTCGGAGACCAGGATGCGGACGACGCTGGAGGCACCTTCCTCCACGGGCGAAACGGTGACGGGGTAGTCGGTCTGCACCGTGTTGTCCGGATAGCCTCCGCTCACCCAGATCTGCACCTCGGAGCCCACCGCCACCTTCTCGCCGGCCTCCGCCGGGAACTGCTTGAAGACGGTGCCTTTCGGGCTGAAGCTCGGTTCGGTGAAAATGTTTTGCTCCGGCAGCACGAGACCGGCCTGTTCGATTTTCGCGCGGGCCTCTTCCAGCGTGCTCCCGATGAGGGACGGCATGGCGACTTCTTCCGGCCCCAGGCTCACGTGGATCGTCACCGTGTCTTTTTTCGGCTGGAACAGATCCCTGGCGGCGGGCCGGTGCTCCACCACCGTGCCCGGATCGCTGTTCGCGTGGCGTTCCACCAGATCCAGGCGGTCTTCCGTCACCCCGAGGGAAGCGAGCACTTCCTTCGCCTCATCCACCGTCATCCCCTGCAAATCCGGCATCTGCACCGGCTCGGGGCCCGAGCTGACCGTCAGGCGGATCAGGGAGCCTTCCTTGACGGCGATACCCTGCTTGCTTTGGTCGACGACGATGCCTTCCTCGTATTCGTCGCTCGGCTTCTGGTCCACCTGCTCGTCCACCTGCAGCCCCGCTTCCGTCAGGATGGCGCGGGCTTCCTCCAGCGGTTTGCCGATGACGTCGGGCACCTGAATGTCTTTGGGAGTGAGCTGCTGCCGAAGTTCCATCACGCCCCACGCGAGGACGCCGATCATCGCCAGCGCCAGGACCGTCAGCACCGTCGGCAGAACCCACCGCCTGCGGCGCCTCTCTTCGACTTCCTCCTCGTCGGTGAAACTTTCTTCCGGATCTTCTTCCAGGGGGACGGGACGGCCGTTCCGCCCGCCCGGGCCGTTCCATCCGTTTCGCTCGCCGCGCCCGCCGCGTTCCCGGCCTTCCGCTTCGCTCCATTCGTTCCGCGCGGCGCGGTCGGGGACGTAGGCTTCGCGGCCGCTGCCGGACACCGCCACCATGGCGGGGCGGATCGCCGGCATCACCCGGGTCGTCTCCGCCTCTTCGTCGACAAACTGCAGCGGCGCTTCATGCAGGCGTTCCGCCCGCAGGCACGTCTCCAGATCCTCGCGCATTTCGCGCGCCGACTGGTAGCGCTCGCGGGGATCCTTGCGCATCGCGCGGACGATGACGTTTTCCAGGCTTTGCGGGATGTGCGGGTTTACCCGCCGCGGCGCCTCGAAGGGCTCCTGCAGGTGTTTCAGGGCCACGCTGATGGGGCTTTCGCCGAGAAACGGCAGACGCCCGGTCACCATCTGGTAGAGCACGATGCCGAGGGAGTAGATGTCCGATTTTTCCCCCGTGGCGACGCCCTTGGCGTGTTCGGGCGAAAAATAGTGCACCGACCCGACCACCGATCCCGTCTGGGTGATCGTCGCCGCCGTGACCGCCCGGGCGATGCCGAAATCGGTCACCTTCACCCGGCCATTGTTGCCGATCAGAATGTTGTGCGGCTTGATGTCGCGATGGATGATCTGGTTCTGGTGCGCGTGCTCCAGCGCCTCGCAGATCTGCACGGCGATGTGCACGGCCTCCTCCGGCTGGAACGGCGCGCGTTCCCGGATCATTTCGTTCAGGGTGCGGCCTTCGACATACTCCATGACGATGTAATGGTCGTCGCCGTCCTGTCCGACGTCGTAAATGCCGACAATGTTGGGATGGGAAAGCGACGCGGCGGAACGGGCTTCCCGGCGGAAGCGGCGCACGAACTCCTCGTCGTGCGCGAACTGGGGACGCAGTACCTTGAGGGCGACAAAGCGGTCCAGGAGCGTGTCGAGCGCCTTGTACACGAGCGCCATGCCGCCGCCGCCCACGCGCTGGATCACTTCGTAACGGCCGCCGAGGGTTCGACCGATCATGCCGGCATCCCCTCCGCGTCGCCCTTCGCGCCGCCTTCGGACCCGGACTCGCTGTCCGGCTCGTAGCCGACCAGGGCGACGGTGACGTTGTCTTCGCCGCCGGCCTGCAGGGCGAGTTCCACCAGGCGCTCGGCTTTCTGGTCCAAATCCAGCATGGGATCGGTCATGGTGGAAAGCAGCGTTTCGTCGTCCACCATGCCGCTCAGGCCGTCGCTGCAAAGCAGCAGCTGGTCGCCCGGCAGCCAGTCGATCCGGCGGATGTCGATGGCCACATCGCGTTCGGTGCCGAGCGCCCGGGTCAGCACGTTGCGGCGGGGATGGTGCTGGGCTTCTTCCGGCGTCAGCTGTCCCATTTTCGTCAATTCGTTCACCAGCGTATGGTCGTCCGTGATAAGCGAAAGCTGTCCGCCCCGAATGCGGTAGGCGCGGCTGTCGCCGATGTGGCCGATCAGGCCCTCCTTCTCGTTCAGCAGCGCCACCACGACGGTGGTCCCCATGTTGCGGTAGCGCTTGTTGAGGGAGGCGGTGTTGAACACCACCTGATTGGCCTTGCGGATCATGTCCCGCATCCGGTCTTCGCTTTCCTTGGACGACAGGTCTTCCTTCCATTCGAGAAGGGACTGCACCAGGCTTTCCACGGCCAGTCCGCTGGCGATTTCACCCGCAAGATGGCCGCCCATGCCGTCCGCGACGATGGCGGCCGAAAGTCCTCCCTGAAGCTGTCCGACCCAGCCGTAATCCTCGTTGATGGACCGGACGCGGCCGACGTGGCTGCGCAGCGCGCTCTTCACTTTGCCCACCTCGCATTCCCCTCCAAATACTGGGCCCTGAGCTGTCCGCAGGCCGCCGCGATGTCGTGCCCCTGTTCCCTGCGGATCGTCGCGTTCACCCCGTTTTTGCGCAGGATGTCCAGGAAACGGAAAATGTCGTCGCGGGGCGTCCGCACGTAATTCCGCTCCGGCACATAGTTGACCGGAATGAGATTGACGTGGCACAGCATGCCCTTGAGCACGGAGGCCAGTTCCTCCGCGTGTTCCGGCCGGTCGTTGACCCCGCCGATGAGCGCGTATTCGAACGTGATCCGGCGCCCCGTCCGGGAAATGTAGTAGCGGCACGCTTTCATCAGCTCCCGGAAGGGATGGCGGCGGTTGACGGGCATCAGCCTGGAGCGGAGTTCGTCGTTCGGCGCATGAAGGGAAACGGCCAGCGTGAACTGGGTGTTTTCGTCCGCGAACCGGTAGATGTTCGGCACGATGCCGCTGGTGGACACGGTGATATGCCGCTGGCCGATGGCCAGTCCCTTCGGGTGCGACATCAGACGCATGAAGGTCATGGTGGCGTCGTAATTTTCAAAGGGTTCGCCCGATCCCATGACGACGATGCTGGACACCCTGGCGTTTTCTTCATCCAGCAGCCGTTGCGCGAAAATCACCTGGGCGGCGATCTCGCCGGCCGTGAGGTTTCGTTTGAGGCCGCCGATGGTGGAGGCGCAGAACGTGCAGCCGATGCGGCAGCCGACCTGCGTGGTGACGCACACGCTGTTGCCGTAGCGGTGCCGCATCAGCACGGTCTCGATGGCATGGCGGTCGTGCAGGCCGAACAAAAATTTGACCGTGCCGTCCTTCGACGCCAGACGCGTGATCTCTTCCAGCGCCGCGATCCGAAAATGTTCGGCCAGCCTGCGCCGCAGTCCAAGGGGCAGGTTGGTCATGGCGTCAAAGGAATCGGCTCTTTTCGCATAAAGCCATTGAAAGATTTGTTCGCCGCGAAATTTGGGTTCTCCTTGCGCTTCCGCCCAGTCTTCCAGCTGATCGAGCGTGAGGTCGTAGATGAGGGGAAGCACCTGATCCATGTCTGTTCACTCCGTTGCGGCCGCCCGGGGGGCGCCGCCAGGTTCCGGACCGCCGTCCGGAGGTTTTGCGAAAATCCGCTCCGGACCCGCCGGGCTTGCCCTGCGCGTCCGTTCGTTTCATTTTATCACAATCCGCCGTTCCCCCGAAAGCGGTTGCCGGTGGGCCTCCGGGGCCATGGCCCGCCGGAAGCGGAAATGCGGCAACTTTTTGGTGCTTTTGTCGCAGCCGCCGGAGCGTTCGACCGCAGGCACGGCCCTCTCGAGGCCGCCGGCACGTACGCCTTCAGTCGCGACCGTCGGGATGACGGCGCGCTCTCCCTCACCCGGCTCCCGCCGCCCGGCGGAAGCGTGCGATGAAAAAGCCGTCGGTGCCGAAGTGATGCGGAAGAATCTGGATCATGCCGGGAAACGGATCCGCCGGCAGCCCCGCCTTGCGCAGGGGCGCCAGTACGGGTTCCGGCCAGAAGGGATCGAGGGAAAAGTCGGGATGGCGGCTCAAGAAACGGCGCACGTTATCCTCGTTCTCCCCGCGGGCGATGGTGCAGGTACTGTAAACCAGCACCCCTCCCGGCTTGACCAGCGCCTGCGCGCGGTCCAGCAGCTTCGCCTGGAGTTCCGCCAGGTCCGCGATGTCCCGTTCCGTTTTGTTCCATTTGATTTCCGGTTTGCGCCGGATGACGCCCAGGCCGGTACAGGGCGCGTCCAGCAGGACCACGTCCGCGCTCTCCGCGCCCAGCCGTTCGGGCAGATCGGCGGCGTCCCCCGCGACCACCCGGATGCAGGACAGCCCCAGCCGTTCGGCGTGCTGCCGGACCAGGTCCGCCTTGCGCGGATGCAGGTCGTTGGCGATGACCTCGCCCCGGCCTTCCATCAGCTCCGCCAGATGGGTCGCCTTGCCGCCCGGCGCCGCGCAGCAGTCCACCGCCACCGAACCGGGTTGCGGATTCGCCACCGCCGCGACCAGCATGGAGCTTTCGTCCTGGATGGTCAGCTGTCCCGCGGCGAACCAGGGCGTCGCCGCCAGATTGCCGCCGCGCGCCACCGTCACGCCCGCTTCGCTGAGGAGGGAAGGCCGGGCGTCCAGACCCGCTTCCCGCATTTCCTCCAGCAGCCGCTCGCGGCTTGTCCGCAGCGGGTTGACCCGCGCGGACTGGCGCGGCGGCTCGTTGCCCGCGCGGCAGACGGCTTCCGCCGTTTCCCTGCCGTATTCGGCGATCCAGCGCTCCACCAGCCAAAGGGGGTGGCTGTGCTCCAGCGCGATGCGTTCGGCGGCGGACAGATGGCCGGGCAGGGGAGGCGCGACGCCGTCCCGCAGCAAGCCGCGCAGCACGGCGTTGACGAGGCCGGCGACGCCGGGATGGCGGTGTTTCTTGGCCAGGCGCACCGCCTCGTTCACCACGGCGTAGGGCGGCACGCGCGTCAGCCAGCGAAGCTGGTAGTAGCTGAGGCGCAGCAGGGCCCGCACGTCGGGCTCGACGCGGTCGGGCCAGCCTTTCACCCGCCCGGCGAGCACCCAGTCGATGGTGTTCAGCCGCTGGATCGTCCCGTAGACGAGCTCCGTGGCCAGGGCGGCGTCCTCCCGGGACAACCGCGCCTGCTCCAGGGCGTGATTCAGCTCGATGCCGCTGAACGCGCCCTCTTCGCCGACGCGCACCAGCACGCGCCATGCCACTTCGCGCGGTCCGGCCGGTCCGGCTCCGCCGCGCCGTCCGCCCCGGCTTTGGCCCATGTCCCTGCCTCCTTTTCTTACTTTCCGCCGCCGTTCGTAACAACGACAAAAATATCATGATTTTTGCACGAAAAAACGCCCGCCGCATCCTTCCGCTGCACGTCGCATCCATGCAAAACGCGCGGCCTACTCCAGCAAATCGCCGGGAGAAAGCCGCGCGCCCCGGACAAATTCCGCGGCGGTCATCGCCTTTTTGCCGGCGGGCTGCACCATGGCCAGCACGATGCTCCCGTCGCCCGTCCGCACCCGGATGCCCGCACGCCCCGTTTCCAGCACCGCCCCCGGCGGCAGCTTCCGCCAGTCGTCGGGCAGGCCGGCGTCCGCCTCCCGCGGCGGAAGGCAGGCCCACACTTTCAACGGCTGTCCCCGCCAAAGCGCGTACGCGCCGACCATCGGCGCCAATGCGCGCACCTGGTTGTGCACTTCCCGGGCCGTGCGGGTCCAGTCGATGCGCTCGTCTTCGCGGGTCAGATTGGGCGCGTAGGTGGCCAGCCGCTCGTCCTGCGGCGTGCGCGGCGCCGTGCCGTCCCTGAGCGCCGGCAGCCACCGGCGGAGCAGCTCGGCTCCGGCCCTGCCCAGTTTCTCAAACAGGTCGCCCGCCGTGTCGGTTTCTTCGATGGGCACCTCCACGCTGGCGATCATGTCGCCGGTGTCCAGCGTTTCCTCCATGTACATCAGCGTCACGCCCGTCACCGTTTCCCCGTTCATGATCGCCCGCTGGATCGGCGCGCCTCCGCGGTAGCGCGGCAGCAGGGACCCGTGCACGTTGACGCAGCCCCGCGGCGGCAGATCCAGCACCGCGCGGGGCAGGATTTGCCCGTATGCGGCGGTGACGATGAGATCGGGCTTCAGGGCCGCCAGCTCCGCCACCGCCTCCGGACTGCGCAGCTTCGCCGGCTGCAGCACGGTCAGCCCGCGTTCCAGCGCGAACGCCTTGACCGGCGGCGGCACCGGTTCCCGCTTGCGCCCCTGCGGGCGGTCGGGCTGGGTGACCACCGCCGCCACGTTCGCCCCTTCCTCCAGCAGGACGGACAGGGAGGGGACGGCGAAGGCGGGGGTGCCCATGAAAACGACCCGCATCGGTCACTCGCCGTCCCTTTCCGGCTCCTGGGGCCGTTCGTACACCGATTCGGCTATATCGATGAACAGGACGCCGTTTAAGTGATCCAGCTCGTGCTGGAACGCCCGCGCGAGCAAATCGACGCCCTCATATTCCACCGGGTTGCCGTAGCGGTCCTGGCCGCGGATGACGACGCGCTTGGCCCGCCGCACGTCACCCTGCAGCCCCGGGATGCTGAGGCACCCTTCCGGACCGAACTGTTCGCCTTCCTTCAGCACGATTTCCGGATTCACCAGTTCGATGAGGCCGCTGCCGTCCGCATCCACGACGAACGCCCGCTTCAGGATGCCGATCTGCGGCGCGGCCAGCCCGACGCCCTGGGCGTCGTACATCGTGTCCGCCAGGTCGTCGAGCAGCTTGTGGAGATTGGCGTTGAACTTGGTCACTTCCTTGGCCCGTTCCCGCAAAACCGGATCGGGATGCTGGACGATCATGCGTATGGCCATGTTTCATCATCCTTTTTTGTCACATCATCATTTGCGGATCCACGTCCACCGACACCTGGAGCCCGCCCCGGCGCATGGCGGCGCCCAGGGGCTCCAGCGCGGCGGACACCAGGCTTCCCGCATCCACGCCACCCCGATATTTTACCACACATTGGATGCGGTATCGATCTTTCAGGCGCGCCACGGGCGCGGCCGCGGGGCCGAGCACGTCCAGGGCCGGGGCGCCGGAGGCGTCGAACCGGTCGGACAGCCCCATGGCCGCCGCCCGGCTTCGCAGGAAATCCGCGAACCCTTCGCCGGCTTCCAGGGCCACTTCCCGCCGCTCGTGGGCGAACACGACGGAAACGAGCCGCCCGTAAGGCGGGTAACCGAGCAGACGGCGGTGGCGGAGCTCCTCCTCGGCAAACCCCTCGTAATCGTGGCGTCCCGCGCACACCACCGAGACGTGATCCGGATCGTAGGTCTGAATGATGACTTCCCCCGGCAGTTCATGCCGGCCGGCGCGCCCGGCCACCTGGGTCAGGAGCTGGAACGTGCGCTCCCAGCTGCGGAAATCGGGCAGGCGCAGCGTGGCGTCGGCGGCCAGCACGCCCACCAGCGTCACATGCGGAAAATCGAGCCCCTTGGCCACCATCTGCGTGCCGAGCAGCACGTCCGCCTTGCGCTCGCGGAACAGGGTCAGCCATTTTTCGTGGGAACCCTTTTCCGTCGTGGTGTCCAGATCCATGCGGATGACGCGGACGCCGGGAAACGCCGACGCCAGATATTCTTCCACCTTCTGCGTGCCCGTCCCGAAATAGCGGATGTGGGGGCTGGCGCACGCCGGGCACGTTGCCTGTTCCGGTTCGGCATAGCCGCAGTAGTGGCACCGCAGATTCCCGGACCCGCGATGGTAGGTGAGGGAAATGTCACAGTGCGGGCAGGCCGCCGTAAAACCGCAGGATCGGCACATGACGAACGTGGAGTACCCCCGCCGGTTGAGGAGCAGCACGGTCTGCTCCCCGCGGTCCAGCCGCTCCCGCAGCGCTTCGGCCAGGGCCCGGCTGAACATGGCGCGGTTGCCGCGCCGCAGCTCCTCGCGCATGTCGACGATCCGCACGGCGGGCAGCGGCCGGTCCCCGATCCGCTCCGCCAGCCGCAGGTAGCGGGGCCGGACGGCGGAGGAACCGGACGGTGAGAAGGCGCCGGAAGGCTCCGCCAGTCCCGTCGCCGCCGCATACGTCTCCAGGGACGGCGTGGCGGAGCCGAGCAGCACCACCGCGCCGTTGCGCCTTGCCCGCTCCACGGCGACGTCGCGGGCGTGGTATTTGGGGTTGTCCTCCTGCTTGTAGGAGGTTTCGTGCTCTTCGTCGACGACGATCAGGCCAAGCCGCCGGAACGGGGCGAACACGGCGGAACGGGCGCCGAGCGCCACCCTGGCCCGGCCCTCGCGGATTTTGCGCCATTCGTCGTACCGTTCCCCGTCCGAAAGCCGGCTGTGCATCACCGCCACGTCGGCGCCGAAACGGCTTTTGAACCGCTCGGCCATCTGCGGGGTGAGGGCGATTTCCGGCACCAGCACGATCGCCTCGAGCCCGCGTTCCAGGCATTGCTGGATCGCCTGCAGGTACAGCTCCGTCTTGCCGCTGCCGGTCACCCCGTGCAGCAAAAAAACGCCCCCTTCGCCGCGCCCGATGGCCGCAGCCAGCGGCGCGAAGGCGCCTTGCTGGGCCGGCGTGAGCGGCAAGGCCGAAGTGGGGCGGAACACGCGGCCCGCGTAAGGGTCCCGGTTCACCGGAACCTCGCGGATCTCCAGCCATCCTTGCGCGGCGAGGGCCCGCAGGACGGTCGGCGATACGCCGGCCGCTTCCGCCAGTTCCCGCACCGGCGCCGGCCCGCGTTCGGGCCGTTCCAGAAGCCAGCGCACCGCTTCCCGCTGCTTCGCGGCACGGGCGGGCAGGCGTTCCAGGGCTTCCCGGAGGCGTGCCTCCTCCGGCGGATACACGGTGGGCACCTTGCGCACGGACACCCGGTCTTCCACCCGCTGGGTCTCCACGAGGCGCCCGCTTCGCAGCGCGCGCCGCACGAAATCCGCTTCTCCGGGAAATTCGCGCAAAAGCTGCGACAGCCGCAATGCGCCGCGCCGTTCCAGCGCGCCGATGACCGCGCCGTGGGCTGCGCGTTCTTCTTCGTCCCAGGACGCTCCGTCGGCCAGGGACACGTATTTCTCCGTCCGGCCTTTCAGCGCCGCCGGCAGCATCGCCTGGAGCGCCACGCTGACCGGGCACAGCCAGCGGCGGCTCATCCAGAGGCCCAGTTCCACCAGCTCCGGCGTCAGCGGCGGCGTCGCGTCCAGCACTTCCGCCACCGGCTTCAGGCGTTCTTCGCCGACTTCCGCCAGCTCCGCCAGGGCGATGACGATGCCCTGCAGCGTGCGGCTGCCGAACGGCACGGCGACGCGGCTGCCCACCTCGATCCACGGCTTCAGCCGGTCCGGCACCAGGTAGTCGAACGGCCGGTCCGTCTCGCGGCTGGGCACGTCGACGACCACGCGGGCGACGTTCATGCGTCCCCGTCCCCTCGCAGCGCCGCGGCGCGCCGGGCCGCCAGCCGCCAGATCCGCTCGGCCACCGCCCGCTTGCTCATGATCGGCAGCGCCTCCACCAGCCCGTTCGCGTCGTAGATGCTGACGATGTTCGTGTCGGCGCCAAATCCGGCGCCGGCCTCCGACACGTCGTTGGCCACGATCAGATCGCATTTCTTGCGCGCGAGCTTCTCCATTGCGTGCCGCTCCAGGTCGCCGGTCTCGGCGGCAAACCCGACGACGAATGGCGCGGCCTCGCCCGCCGCCCGGCGGGCGGCCGTCCATTCGCCCACTTCCTGCAGAATGTCGGGATTGCGTACCAGCTCCAGCGTCAATCGTTCCGCATCCTTCTTCATCTTATGCCCGGCGCGGACGGCCGGGCGATAATCCGCCACGGCGGCGGCTTTGACGACAAAATCGGTGCGCGGCAGGCGTTCCATGACCGCCTCGCGCATTTCCAGGGCCGATTCGGCGCGAACCACGGTCACCCCTGCGGGCGGCGTCCCTTCCGTGCGACCGCAGACCAGGGTGACGTCCGCGCCCAGGAAGCGCGCCGCTTCGGCGAGGGCGAAGCCCATCTTGCCCGTGGAATCGTTGGTGATGTAGCGGACCGGATCGATGCGCTCCACCGTACCGCCGGCCGTCACCAGCACCCGTCGGCCCGCCAGCGGCCGGTCGCCGGCCAGCATACGCACGATGGCCGCGGCGATGTCTTCCGGCTCGGCGAGGCGTCCCCGGCCGACATATCCGCACGCCAACTGCCCGGTGCCGGGCTCCACGAACGCCACGCCCCGTTCGGCGAGAATGTCCATGTTGCGGACCACGGCGGGATGCTCCAGCATGTGCACGTTCATGGCCGGCGCGACGAGCACCGGCGCGGTGGTGGCGAGCAGCGTCGTGGTGAGCATGTCGTCGGCGATCCCCGCGGCATACTTCCCGATGACATTCGCCGTCGCCGGCGCCACCACCACGAGATCGGCCCAGTCGGCCCAGGCGATGTGACGGATGGACGCCGCGTCCGGCTCGTCGAACACGTCCGTCGCCACGGGGTTGCGCGACAGCGTCTGCATGGTGAGGGGCGTGACGAATCGGGTCGCCCCTTCGGTCATGATCACGCGCACTTCGGCTCCCAGCGAGACAAGGCGGCTGCACAGGACAGCCGCCTTGTAGGCGGCAATGCCGCCCGTGACGCCGAGGACGATTCTTTTGTCCGCCAGCGGTTGGTCCAACCGTTACACCTCCGCTCTGGGGGCCGGCCGCGAGAAAAAAAACAACCGCGAAGGTTGCGGTCTGTTAAGGCCGGCGGCCGGTCCGTTCATTTGCCCGGCATCTGGATGTCGACGAGGCCGTGATAGATTTCCTCCAGCGCCACGCCGACCACCTTGTTCGACTTCGGCTCCTTCAGTTCGGTGGGAGCCCCGTCCCGCAGGGCGCGCGCCCGCTTGGAAGCGGCGGCGACCAGCGTGTACTTGCTGTCCACTTTTTTCATCAGCTCGTCGATGGAAGGATACAGCACCTTACCTCACCTCTCGGAAATGGGATCGGCGCTGGTCATGCGCTCGAATTCCCGAAAGTAGCTCTCCGGAACCCGTTCGCTCCGGCAGTGTTCCGCCGTGATGATCGCCTGGATGCGCGCGCAGCACGCTTCGATGTCGTCATTGACGACGGCATACTGGTAGTCCCGCACGCGGGCCACTTCCTCCGAGGCCTTTACCAGGCGGTGCGCGATGATCTCGGGCGGTTCGGTGCCCCGCCCTGCGATCCGTTCTTTCAGCGCTTCGAAGGAAGGAGGCAGCAAAAACACAAAAATGCCCCGCGGAAACTTCTCCTTTACCTGCCGGGCGCCCGCCACGTCGATTTCAAGGATGATATCCTTGCCTTCCGCCAGCGTGCGCTCCACGAATTCCCGCGGCGTTCCGTAATAGTTGCCGACATATTCGGTATATTCGAGCAGCGCGTCGCTGCGGATCATCTCCATGAATTCTTCGCGCGTGCGAAAAAAATAATCGGTGCCTTCCCGCTCTCCCGCCCGCGGCGCGCGGGTCGTCGCCGACACGGAATAGACCAGCTCCGGCATCCGTTGCCTGAGCGCCTTGCAGACCGTTCCCTTGCCGACGCCGGACGGTCCCGAAAGTACAATCAGCAATCCGCTGCCTTTGGGTGTCATCGCATCATTCCACATTTTCGTCTTCTTTTTCTTCCTTGGCGGACAAACGGTGCGCGACGGTTTCCGGCTGCACGGCGGACAGGATGACATGGTCGCTGTCGGTGATGATCACCGCGCGCGTGCGACGCCCGTAAGTCGCGTCGATCAGCATGTGCCGGTCCCGCGCTTCCTGGATGATGCGCTTGATCGGAGCCGATTCCGGACTGACAATGGAGATGATCCGGTTTGCGGAAACGATGTTCCCAAAACCGATGTTGATCAGTTTGATCGCCATGAAAAATGGTCCCTCCGGTCTCTCACGCAAGCAACGCCCAGGGGTCGGACTACACCCATCCACTGTTTCCGGAAGCAGTCCCACGCATCCATCGGTTGCAGGTCTTTCCGGTCGCGGGCCTGTCCGTACGTACCGCCCGCCGATCGCCGAGGCCATCGCTTGAGGTTGCAGGATTTTCCAATCTCGCGTCCCGCCTGTTATTGCTTTATTTTACTTGAAAACGGGGGGCGGGACAAGAGGGCGCGCCTCCCGCCCGGCTCAAGCGTTCGCCCCGCCGGCGAAAGGCGCCTTCGCGGCGGCTTTCCGGCAGACGTAGCGGGTCAGCTCCACGGTCATTTCATAAAGCATGAAGGGCGTGATCAGATAAATGCCGTTGAAGCGCTCCATCGCCGCGTCCAGAAGCTCCCGGGCGATGGCCAGCCCTTCCCGCCGGCCGTCATCTCCCTCGAGGCCGCGCATGCGCTCGCGGACCCGGTCGGACAGCTGAATGCCCGGCACCTCGTTGTGCAGAAACTCCGCATTCCGGCCGCTGGCCAGGGGCATGATCCCGATGAAGATCGGCACCGGAATGTGCCGGGTCTCGTCGGCAATCCGTTCGATGAGCCGCGGATCGTACACGGGCTGCGTCATGATGAAGTCGGCCCCGGCTTCCACTTTCTTTTCCAGCCGCCGGATCGCCTTGTCCAGATACTTCACGTTGGGATTGAAAGCCGCCCCGACGACGAACCGGGCCCGCTGCCGGAGCGGTTTGCCGGAAAACGAAATGCCTTCGTTGAGCTGCTTGATCATGCGGATGATCTCAAAAGACGTCATGTCGTATACGGAACTGGAACCGGGCAGGTCGCCGAAGCGGGCCGGATCGCCGGTCACGGCCAGCACATGGTCGATGCCCAGGGCGTGCAGCCCCATCATGTGGGACTGGGTGCCGATCAGGTTGCGGTCGCGGCAGGCGATGTGCACCAGCGGGCGGATGCCGATACGCTCCTTGACCAGCGCGCCGACCGCCATGTTGCTCATCCGCGACACGGCCAGCGAGTTGTCGGCCATGGTGAGCGCATCCGCCTGCGCCTCCTTCAGCGCCGCGGCCCCCGCCATGAAGCGGCTGAGGTCCAGGTCCCGCGGCGGGTCCAGCTCCACGATGACCGTGGGGCGCCGCCGGACCAGTTCGACGAGGGTCGGTTCGCCGCCGGCCGGTACACCGCCAACCGGTGCGTTGCCGGCCTGTGAGCCGCCAATCGGCGCGCCGCCGGCTCCGGCCGGTTCGCCCGTGATTCGGACGACGGCCGCAGGCGCGGATTTCCCCGCCGCTTCCGCTCTGCCGGCGTCCGCCCGCGAGTCCGCCGGTTCCGCAGCCGGACCGCCTTCCGCCGGAAGCCGCGCCGGCGCGTATCCCCGCAGGGCCCGGGCGACAGCCGCGATATGCTCGGGCGTCGTCCCGCAGCAGCCGCCGATCAGGCGGACGCCCAGATCCGCGAACGTCCGCGCGGTCTCTCCGAAATATTCGGGCGGTGCGGAAAAAACGATCCTGCCGTCCACGTAATCGGGCAACCCGGCGTTCGGAAACACCGAAAACGGCGCATCCAGCCGGGGAAGTTCCGCAAACGCCCGGATCATCGCGCTGGGGCCGCCGCGGCAGTTGAGCCCGACCACGTCCGCCCCCTCGCCGGCCAGCCGCCGGAACGCTTCCGCCAGCGGCACGCCGTCCGGCGTGCGCGCCGGGTCCTCCACCGCGAACTGGCAGACCACCGGGAGATCGCTGCGCTTTCTGACCAGGCGCAGGACCATCGACAATTCCTCGAGATCGTAAAACGTCTCCAGGATCAGGCCGTCCACGCCCGCCCCGATCAGCGCGCCGATCTGCTCCTCGTAATCCCGCCGCCGGACGCTGCTGCCGGGCACGGCCCGGCCCGGGCCGGTGCGGAACGGGCCAATCGCGCCGAGCACCCAGGCGCGGCCCGCGGCCGCCTTCCGGGCGACGGCCGCGCCGGCCGCGTTGATCTCTTCCGCTTTTTCGCCGAGCCCGTATTTTTCCAGCTTCCAGCGCTGCGCGGAATAGGTGTTCGTTTCGACGGCTTCCGCGCCCGCTTCGATGTACCGGCGGTGCACGTCGCCGACGACGTCCGGGCTGCTCAGGTTGAGCTCCTCATGGGAGATCCCCACCGGCACGCCCAGCTGATGCAAATACGTCCCCATCGCGCCGTCTCCCACGATCACGCGGCTGCGCAGGGCGGTTCGCAGGTCCGTTTTCATCCTCTTCCCATCCGTTTCCCCGTGTCACATCCGGCCCCGCCCGAAGGAGGGCGTTCGGCCGGCGCCTTTAATGGTAGCATATTTGCTCCCCCGGCGTCATGCCCTGCGCATGTCCCGCGGACGGGTTCGCACCCTTCCTTCTTGCGCGCCAAGCGAGGGTCAACCCCGGGCGGGAATGACCGCTGCCATGCGGCCCGGCTCACCGCTGCGACGCCACCGGGCGGACGCCCAATTTTTTGCGGCGCTGCCTTCTCCCGCCGATCACGCTGCCCGCGCCGGCGAGGAAGGTGGGAATGCCGGCGGCCACGAACACCAGCGCCCAGTCCTGCAGACCAAGGGGAACCGTGTGGAACATCGGCTGCAGCGGTTCGACGTACAGCACCGCCAAAAGCAGCGCCAGGGACGACAGGACGGCCAGCACCAGAAATTTGTTTTCCAGCATGTTGCGGTGGAAAATCGAGCGCGAGCTGCGGCAGTCGAACACGTGGATGAGCTGCGCCAGCACCAGGGTGGCGAAGGCGACGGTTTGCGCATAGACGAGCCGGTCCGGATCGTCTTCCGCCCCCCGCAGCGCGAGAACGAACGCCCCCAGGGTGCACAGTCCGATGAGCACGCCGCGGCTGATGATTTTCCAGCCGAGCCGGCGGGCGAAAATGTTTTCCCTCGCGGGGCGCGGTTTTTGCTGCATCAGGTCGCTTTCCGCCTGGTCGACGCCCAGGGCCATGGCCGGCAGTCCGTCCGTCACCAGGTTGACCCACAGAATCTGGATCGGCACAAGGGGCAGCGGCAGGCCCGCCAGCATCGCCAGCAGCATGGTCAGGATTTCGCCGACATTGGACGCAAGGAGATAGCGGATGAACTTGCGGATGTTTTCGTAGATGCCCCGTCCTTCTTCCACCGCGGCGACAATGGTGGCGAAATTGTCGTCGGCCAGCACGAGGGCCGACGCTTCCTTCGTCACGTCCGTTCCGGCGACGCCCATGGCGATGCCGATGTCGGCGGACTTGACGGCCGGCGCGTCGTTCACCCCGTCGCCCGTCATCGCCACCACGTGGCCGCGGCGCTGCAGCGCCTGGACGATGCGCAGCTTGTGTTCCGGCGATACGCGGGCGTAGACGGTGGTCTCTTCGGCGACGCGTTCCAGTTCGCGGTCGTCCATCGCCGACAGTTCCGGCCCGGTGACCGCCCTTCCGTCGCGGGACAAAATCCCCAGCTCGCGGGCGATGGCCTCCGCGGTGAGGCGGTGGTCGCCGGTGATCATCACCGTCCGGATGCCCGCCAGGCGGCACTTGCGGATCGCCTCCGCCACCTCGCCGCGGGGCGGATCGATCATCCCGGCGAGGCCGACGAACACGAGCCCCGATTCCGCTTCCTCGTCGGTGGCGGGGTCTTCCCCGGACGCCAGGTCGCGGTAGGCGAAACCGAGCACCCGGAGCGCGTTGCCGGCCATTTCCTCGGCCGCCTCCAGCACCTTGCGGCGGATCGTCGGCGTCAGCGGCAGCACGCTGCCGCCCCACAGCACGTAGGTGCACCGGTCCACCAGCACGTCGGGGGCGCCTTTCACGCACACCAGCCTGCCGCCCTGGTGCCGGACGACCACGGACATCCGCTTGCGGGCGGAATCGAACGGGAATTCGCGCTCCCTCTCGTACAGACGTTCCGCCGACGAACGGTTCCAGCCCGCTTTGGCCGCAAGCACCAGCAAGGCCCCCTCCGTCGGATCCCCCTGGATCTGCCATCCGCTTACCGCCTGTTCCAGCCGGGCGTTGTTGCACAGGGCCGCCGTCTGGGCCAGCCGGCGCAGCGCGGCGTCCTTCCGGATGTCGGCCGGCTTGCCGTGTTCCAGCAGCTGCCCCGCCGGGTCGTATCCGCTGCCCGTCACCTCCAGCGTGCGGCCTTCCAGCCACAGCCGGGTGACGGTCATCTTGTTGACGGTCAACGTGCCGGTTTTGTCCGAACAGATCACCGTGGCGCAGCCCAGCGTCTCCACCGACGGCAGCTTCCGGACGATGGCCCGGCGGCGGATCATCCGCTGCACGCCCAGCGCCAGCGCGATGGTTACCACCGCCGGCAGGCCTTCCGGAATGGCCGCCACCGCCAGGCTCACCCCGGCGAGGAACATGTCAAAGAGAGGCTGCCCGTGCAGCACGCCGGCCACGACCACCATGAGGGTCAGGGCAACGGACAGGGCGATCAGGATTTTGCCCAGCTGTTCCAGGCGGTGCTGCAGCGGCGTCTGCACGGTTTCCGCGTTTTGGATGAGGCCGGCGATTTTGCCCATCTCGGTGGCCATGCCGGTTTCCACCACCACGCCCCTGCCGGAGCCCTTGACGACCATGGTGCCGAGATAGGCCATGTTGCGGCGGTCGCCGAGGGGAACTTCCGCCGCGGCGATGGGTTCGGCCTGCTTGGCGACCGGCACGGATTCCCCGGTCAGGGCGGCTTCCTCGACGGCCAGCTCGCTGGCGGCGACCAGCCGGATGTCCGCCGGCACCCGGTCCCCGCTTTCCAGCAGCACCAGATCGCCCCGCACCAGCTCCCGCGCCGGCACCCGGAGGATTTCGCCGTTCCGCACCACCCGGGCCGTCGGCGCGGACAGTTCCTTCAGCGCCCGAAGCGACTTTTCCGCCCGGTATTCCTGGTAAAAACCGAGCAGGGCGTTGAGCAGGATGATGGCGATGATCGTAATCGCGTCCAGCATTTCCCCCAAAAAAGCCGAAATGACGGTGGCCCCCGCCAGCACCAGCACCATGAAATCCCTGAACTGGTCCAACAGCAGGGTGAAGGGGGATTTCCCCCGCTTTTCCGTCCATTCGTTGGGACCCTGTTCGCGCAGCCGCAGCGCCGCTTCATCCGCCGGAAGTCCCGTCTTTAGATCGGTGCCAAGCGCCGCCGCGACTTCTTCCGCCGTGAGCCCGTGCCATGCTTTCCCTTCCGCCCGCAAGTCGTTCATCCCTCCCGCATGCGGCCGCTCCGGCCGTGGCCGGACAGCCCTTTCTCGACCATGTGTATTCAGACAAGCCGCAAAATAGCACGGAAGGGGTTTTCCGGGAGGTGCGCCTTGTGGCATGATTAACTGTGCATTGATTTCGACGAAGCACAAAGACGAAAAACGGACGGGAGAATGGCTTTATGTCGCTGGACGGACTGGCGATCCGCGCCCTCGTGCACGAACTTCAGGCCTGGAAGGGCGCCTTGATTACCAAAATCTATCAACCCACCGAATACGATCTGGTGCTGCATCTGCGCGGAGCGGCCGGCACCGGCCGGCTGCTCGTTTCGGCCCATCCCTCGCTTCCCCGCATGCATCTGACGGAACGAACCTGGGAAAATCCGCAGGAACCGCCGATGTTTTGCATGCTCCTCCGCAAGCATTGCGAAGGCGGGGCGGTGGAGGCGATCCGCCAGACCGGCGCGGAGCGCATCGTGGAAATCGACATCCGGCACCGCAACGAGCTCGGCGACGCGACGCTGAAGCGGCTGGTCGTGGAACTGACGGGGAGAAACAGCAACATCATCCTGATGGATCCGGCCTCCGGCACGATCCACGACGCCATCCGCCGCGTCACCCCGGCGATCAGCAGTTACCGCACGGTGCTGCCCGGCGGCCAATATACGCCGCCTCCGCCCCAGAACAAGCGCAACCCTCTGGAAGAAAGCGAATCCGGCTTCCGTGCGGCGCTGGACGGCTTGAAGGCGGAAGGCGCGCCTGCCGACCTGGAACGGGCGCTCGTCGCCGCGTACGCCGGCATCAGCCCGCTTCTTGCGCGGGAAATCGTACACCGCGCGGGAGGGGACGCGGCGGCCCTTTGGAGCGCGTTCCGCGCCGTCATGCAGGACGCCGCCATGCACCGCTACCACCCTGTCATCGTCGATCCGCCCGGCGGGAAAACCGTGTTTTCCGTCTTCGACCTGACCCATCTGCCGGGGGAAAAACGGCGCTTTCCGGCCGTGCAGGCGTGCCTGGAAGCCTACTTTCGGGACAAGGCGGAACGGGAATACGTCCGCCAGCGGACGGCGGAGCTGGTCCGGCTGGTCACGGGGGAAATCGCGAGGAACGAGCGCAAGATCGCGAAGCTCCGGGAAACGCTGGAGGAAGCCGGGGAAGCGGAAACATACCGCCGCTACGGGGAACTGCTCACCGCGCACCTGCACGCGGTAAAGCGCGGCGACGAGCGGGCGGAAGTGGTCGACTATTACGACGAAAGCCAGCCGACCGTCTCCATCCCCCTCGATCCGCAGCTGACCCCGAGCGAAAACGCGCAGCGCTATTTCCGCAGGTATGCGAAGCTGAAAAACAGCGTGGCGGCGGCGACGAAGCAGCTGGACGAAGCGGCGGAGGAGATCCGCTACCTGGAGTCGGTCCTGCAGGCGCTGGAGACCGCGGAACCCGGGGACATCGCAGAAATCCGGGAAGAGCTGGCCGCGCAGGGGTACATCCGCAGCCCCAAACCTTCCGCCGGCGGAGGAAAGAAAAAGAACGGCCGTCCGGCCGTCCTCCGTTTCGTCTCCAGCGAGGGCATCCCGATCCTGGTCGGGAAAAACAACACGCAAAACGACTATCTGACGGGCCGCCTGGCCGCACCCGACGACACGTGGCTGCACACCAAGGAAATTCCCGGCTCCCACGTCATCATCCGCGCCTCCTCCTTCGGCGAAGCGACCCTTCGCGAGGCGGCGATGCTGGCGGCCTACTACAGCAGGGCGCGGCATTCGGGCAACGTGCCGGTGGATTACACGCTGGTCCGGCACGTCCGCAAACCCTCCGGCGCCAAGCCGGGGTTCGTCATCTATGACCACCACAAAACGCTGTTCGTCACCCCGGACGAAGCGGTCATCCGCGGCCTGGCGGCATCGGCGGAGCCGTCCCGCGGCGAACCGGCGAAGTAGCCGGATAGCCGTCAGCCCAGCCGGCAGCGCGAATTTCGGCGCAATTCCGAAAGCACGGCCGTATCCACCGTCCGGCTGCCGACGGGACCGTGGTAGACGCGACCGCCCCGTTCGCCGTGATAATCCGAACCGCCCGTGACGATCTTGCCGGCCTCCAGGGCCATGCCGCGATACCGTTCTTCGTCTTCGGCGCCGTGGTCCGGGTGGTACGCTTCCAGACCGTCCGCGCCGGCTTCCAGCAGCCGGATCACGAGATCGTCCCTTTTGTACAACCCGGGATGGGCCACGATCGCCGTCCCGCCCGCCTCGTGAATCCAGGCGATGGCTTCTTCCGGAGACACGCGGGGAACCCGGACGAACGCGGGTTTGCCTTCTCCCAGAAAGCGCCGGAACGCTTCCCTCATGTCGGACACGTATCCTCTGCGCACCATGGCCGCGGCGATGTTCCCCCGCCCCGCCGTCCCGTCTTTCCGCCCGTCGGGCCGGTACAGACCGGCTTCCTCCGGATCGACGGGCATTCCGAGTTCGGCCAGCCTCGCCAGAATTTCCTCGTTGCGGCGCCGCCGCAATTCGCGGAGCGATTCCAGGCGCCGCTGGAAGGCCGGATTGCGAAAATCGATATAATAGCCCAGCACGTGGATGTCCCGGCCGTCCAAAGCGGTGCTGATTTCCACGCCCGGCACGACTTCGACGCCGTAATGGCGCCCGGCTTCCATCGCTTCGGCAAGGCCGGCCGTCGTGTCGTGGTCCGTGACGGCGATGGCGGCAAGCCCCGCATCCCGCGCCAGGCGGACGTTTTCCGCCGGCGTGCCCGTTCCGTCCGATGCGTTCGTATGCATATGCAGATCCGCGTTGCCCAAAGGCGAGTCTCCCTCCCTGGCCCCAAAAAAGGCAAATACAAAGGGAACCGCACGGGTTCCCGAAAAGCGCCTCGACTGCGTATTGCGTTTCCTGGTCCGATTCGTGCGGCGGAAACGGGTTTCACGCCCCGGACAGCTGTCCGTTCGATGCGGACCGGTCGAAATCCAGTTCATTGCGCAGCGACCGTTCCACCTTGCGGACATAGGGAAGCCGCTGCACGTGGCGGATGGTTTCCTCCGCCGTATCGGCGTTGAGATACAGCACCGCGTAATTCATGCGGCGGGACATATAATGGACGGTCCCGTATTTTTCCAGGCCTCTGGCCGCTTTCCAGTCCGAAAACCAGACGATGTAACCGACCCGTTCGACGAACAACAGGCTCCCCTCCCCGTGTCAGCCGTAGCAATCGCCGGAGCACGTGCAGCTTCCTCCGGCGCCGCATCCCGCCGGCACCGCGTCGTCGGTCGGCACCTTGATGGTGTCCGACACGGCTCGCGCCAGCGTCAGGGACACTTCATAAAGCAAACGGCCAAGGGCTTCCTCAGCCGCTTTGTATTTGCGAATGGATTCCACCTCGCCGAGCTTCCGTTCCCAGGCCCGCACCCGGTCCAGCGCTTCGTTGTAATCGGGATGGAACCGGCCGAACCGTTCGCATTCCGCAAATTTTTCCTTTGCCCGCACAAATTCCCGGATCATCGCCTGGGCCTCGGCGTCCTGCCGCATCTCTTCCTTCCGGAGCACGTATTCGTGCACGTAAACCGACCGCTTGATCATCTCACCCAGTTCGCCCGCCAGCGTCCACAGGGTGGCCGTGTCGACGTCGTCTTCCCGGTTGACGCCGGATTCCGGACGGAAAGGAGCGGCGGTTTGTTCGGGCGCTTCCGTCACGTTGGCCAACGGTTCCACCTCCTCTTCCTTTTCCGCATTGTAATCATCATACCATACCGGAAGGCGGCCCGGTCAATCCCGCGGGGAGGGCGATGCGCAGCTCCGCCACGTCGGCGGCGCGGATGACGGCCTCGCGGGTCTCGTAGGGCGGCGCGTCAGCCGATGCGGCGCCGGCGTCCGCCCCGTCATTTTCCTCCCGGCTCTCCCGGATGAAGCCCCGGGCTTCCCATTGATCCGCGGTTCGCTCCAGCGACAGCGGCACGAATTCGATTTCCCGGCCGCGTACGGACAGGCGCAGCCCGGTTCGCCAAGCCAGCGCCTGCCGCACCAGGAGACCCGCGGTGGAGGGATGATAGCGGCGCATGGCTTGGAGCCAGGTCGGAGGGACGGTCTGGAGGCCGGGGAACAGCTCCTCCGGTTCGTCGTCCGGAGCGGACGCGGGAGCTTCGCTGCCGCGTGCCGCGGCCACCCCGAATGCGGGATGCGCCGTTCCGCAGTCCGTTGCCGTCCGATGGCCAGCCGAGCCGTCGACAGCCCCGCGGTTCGCTGCCGGGGCCGCGTCCCGCGAACCGGCCCGTCGGTTTTCCGGAGACGGCCCTTCGGACGTTCCCGTCGCCGGCCCGGCAAACCAGTCGGCGAGCGCCGCTTTCACCGGGGCGGGCAGCGGATGGCCGGATTCCCGCTCCAGGAAAGAAACCGCGTCTTCCCGCCCGAGACCGACGGCCTGCGCCCGGGCGCAGGCGGCTTGCGTCAGGCGGTAGACAAACACTTCGTCCGCAGACGACCGCTCCGCGATCCGCTCCAGCTCATAACGGCAGCGAAGGCCCGCTTCCGGCAGCGCCCACACTTCCAGATCCGGCAGCACGCGCAGGGCGCGGGACGGCCCTTCCGTTTCCTCCGGCGGCTTTTTCCGGCGGAACACCATCCCACGGCCGGAGCGGCCCCGCTCCAGCCACCCGAAGGACACCATGTAGGCCATCCAGGTTTCCAGCGCGGCGGCCTCCGCTCCCGCCCGCACCGCATCGTCCAGCCGAAACCACCGCCCGGACGGGAACTGCCGCAGCGTGCACGCCGCAAAAAACAAAGAAGGATCGCGTGAAGCGTAATGCTCCAGAAGCAGGGAGAACAGGGCATCGTCCGCTTCGCCCCGGCTTTGCGCCAGCCAGTCCGCAAGCCCGGCGGAGTCCACCGCGATGCGTTCCGGTTCCCGTTTCAGCGCGCGGCATCTCAGGCCGAGATCGATGGCCAGCGCCAGCTGCGGCGGCAGACCGCCGTATTCCGCGGGCCCGCCGTCCCGGACGCCGGCCGCATCCCCCTTCTCCGCCAGCCCCTCCGGGGCGTCCGGCGGAAAAGGCAAACCGGCCAGCTCCTCCGCCTTCAGCCGCATTTCCGCGGCCAGCCGGGCGGCCGCCGTCCGGTGGGGACCGCCCCGCCGGGTCAGCGGCAAACCGCCGCGGCGCTCCAGTTCGGCCCAGACCAGCAGCAGTTCCAGCGACAGCGGAAGCCGGTGCACCGCCGCATCCCTGCTGACGGCGGATTCCTCCGTCTCCGGCAGCGGATCGGGATGCAGCGGGAAAAGCACCCGATGCCACCGGACCGCCTCGGCGGCCGGAAGCTGCCAGGTCCTATCGCCCCAGGCCGGACGCCACTCGACCAGCACGCCGTCCCGGACGAGGCGGCGAAGCGCCAGGCGAATCTCCGCGCCGGTCCACGGCCCTTCCGCATAAAGCCCGGCCAGCTGCTCCTCCGCGAACGGCAAAGCGCCGAACCGCGGCAAAATCCCGCGCAAAACCCATCTTTCCGCTCCGTTGTATTCCCGCATCACGTCCACCATTCCGTCTCGTAGGCGTACCCTTGTTCCAGCAAAAACCGCCGCCGCTTGCGGGAAAATTCCCGCTCCACCGTTCCTTCGCTGACCACCGTGTAGAACGAGGCGGCGGAAGATTTCGGCCTCAGGATCCGGCCGAGCCGCTGCGCTTCCTCCTGCCTTGATCCAAAACTGCCGGAAACCTGGATGGCGACGCTGGCATCGGGCAGGTCGACGGCGAAATTGGCCACCTTCGACACGGCGAGGGCGCGGACCTCGCCGCGGTTGAATCGGTCGTACAGCCGCTGCCGTTCCGCCTGGGGCGTTTCCCCCGTCACCAGGGGCAGGGAAAAGATTTCGGCCAGCTTTTTGAGCTGATCCAGATAATGGCCGATGATCAGCGTGGGTTCCCCCGCATGGCGTTCCAGCAGCCGCCTCACCGCTTCCGCCTTGCGCGGGTTTTCCCCGGCCAGGCGGGGGCGTTCGCCTCGCGGCGCGGCGGCGTACCGGGCGGCCGTTTCTTCATCCATGGGCACGCGCACCTCCGTGCAGCGCGCCCGTGCGATGAAGCCCGCCCCTTCCACGGCGCGCCAGGGCAGCTCGTACCGCTTGGGTCCGATGAGCGCGAACACGTCGGTTTCCCGGCCGTCCTCCCGGACAAGCGTGGCAGTCAAGCCCAAACGGCGGGTGGCCTGCAGGTCCGCCGTCATGCGGAAGACGGGAGCCGGCAGCAAATGGACTTCATCGTAAATGATAAGCCCCCATTCGCGGCCCATGAACAGGCCCCGATGCAGGAACGGCCCCGATTTCGAACGCCGGTGGGTCAGCACCTGGTACGTGGCCACGGTGACCGGGCGCACTTCTTTCCGTTCGCCGGTGTACGCCCCCACTTCGGCGGAAGTGAGCGTCGTCCGCGATGTCAGTTCGCGGATCCACTGGCGGACCGAGGTGCCGTTCGGCGTCAGGATGAGCGTTTCGCATTGCAAATGGACAAGGGCTCCCATGCCGACCCATGTTTTGCCGGCGCCGCAGGGCAGCACGACGACGCCGCTGCCGCCGCTCACAAACGCGTCCACCGCTTCCTGCTGGTAGTCCCGCAGGCGCGGCGGATTTCCCGTTTCGTCCATATCCCGGAACGCCGCCGGCAGCCGGCCCCCGTCCCGGTAGCCGGCTTCGTCGATGACGGGCAGGCCGGCGGCGGCCATTGCCTGTTTCAAGAGTCCCCTTCCTTCGGGCCGAACTTCCGCCGTCCGTTCGTCGACGTCCGGTCCCAGCCAGCGCGCGGCTTCCTCCGCGTCCCGCGCGAGGTCCAGATCGGAAGGGGAAGCGCATTGCAACAGCAGCCGCCCGTCCCGGGTGACCAGACGGTAACGCCCGTATACCGCGACGTGCCGGCGCACCTCTTCGGCCAGGGCCGGAGGAACGCCGTTTTCGGACCACGCCCCGAGCCGCCCGAGGAGCGCGTCCGCCGTCCATCCGGCGGCCGCGGCGTGCCAGAGGGACAGCGGCGTCAGCCGGTAGGTATAAAGGCCGCCCGGGCATTTGACCAGCTCGGCCACGCCTTGCAGGAAATCCCTGACCTCCGCAAAATCCGGATGGCTGCCGTCGGCGAGCAGCAGGCCGTCGGACTGGATCCAGAGCGGGGCGCTTTCGCGCATGACGCAACCTCCTTCATCCTATCCAATCATTTTGGACAAGGATACGCCCGCGCATGCGGGCAAGCAAACCCGCCCCTCCCTCACCGCGCGGCTTTCCGGAAACCGGCATCCTGCGCTTCCTCTTCCGTGCAGAACCACCGCTCGGCGATGGTGATGTCGTAATATTGCCCGCCGGGCAGGTGGTAAATTTTCTCGCCGCGCGAGTTGATGTTGCCCTTGATTTGCGGTTGGCTGCAGGAAGCGGAGGAGCCTCCGGCGGCCGCGGAAATATTCCCGGAACCTCCCCCCGCGTCGCCCCACAGGCCGCGGCGGTTTTCCCGCGCCTGCCGTTCAAGTTCCAGGAACGTTTCCGCAAAGGTGACGTCCGGCGGCACCGTCATGACACTGGCGTATCCTTCCCGGAGCAGCGTCTCGTTGAACATGGCCGGATCGCCGGCGATGAATACGTATCGAAGAAGCCTGCCATAACGGTCGGTGTCGCTGATGTCCCGGAAATGGTAAACGGTCTTTCCCTCCAGGCGGACGCGGGCGAACTCCTTCGCCGCTTCGCCAAGTTCGCGCTCCTCTCCGCGCAGCTCCGGCGTGTTCACGCCGATGAGCCTTACCTTTTTCCCGCTCGCTGTTTCGTATGTATCGCCGTCCACCACCCTTTTTACCGTCTCCTTCGACCAATGCTTCCCCGCCAACTGCGGATAATCCCGCATGATCGCATCGACAAAAGCATCCGAAGACGGCGACGGCGAAAACGCACATCCCGCCAGCGCCAGCCAGGCCAGAAGCGCCGCAAGAAGCGCCCCGAACCGGCGGCCGGCGGTTTTTTCCGCTGTCCGTTTCCCCATGGTGTCTCCCCCCAAAACATCTCCCGCTCATGCACGCCGGCGTGCCAAGGCGCCGGCAAACCAAAAGTTCGCCTGCCCGGCCGGGAGGCGAACCTTGCTCTGGGTTCTCGGTTTGTTTTCAGCGAGCGTAGAACGGTTCCCGGTGTTCGTGTTCGGAAATGCCTTCCAGCGCTTTTTCCGCCTGGTCCGCGGAACCTTCCCGCACCGCCAGATCGCCCAGCGAAACGACACCGATCAGTTCTCCGTTTTCGACCACCGGCAGTCGGCGGATCTGGCTGGCGGCCATCTTCCGGGAGGCTTCCTCCACGGAAGCGGACGGCGCGATCGTCACCGGCTTATGGGTCATCACGTTGCGCACTTCTTCGGATCCCGGGTGCTTTTCGGCGTAGCCCCGGACGACCAGGTCGCGGTCGGTCACGACCCCCAGGAGCTTCCGTCCATCCACCACCGGCAGGAATCCGACGTCGTTGTCCCGCATCTTGACCGCACACTCGAAGATCGAATCCCCGGGCGACACGGTGACGCAATCGGTCGTCATGATGTCCGCGACGGTTTTCATGGGCATCCTCCTTTCTGACGGCTATACGCGTAGCATGGCCCGAAAGGCGGCGGCCCATGCGCGGAAAATGCGCGCTGCGGCGCCTGAAATCAAGCCCTGGTCAAGCCTCCGCATCCTCCGCGGCGTCGTCCGCCACCGCGATGAGCAGCCGCGCGGCGGCAAACATCGCCTTTTCCTCGATGTCGAACAGCGGATGGTGATGCGGCGCCGACGAACCGTCCGCGCGGCCGGCGCCGACGAAGAAGTAGCAGCCCGGCCGTTCCCGCAGAAAGTAGGAAAAATCCTCTCCCGCCATGATCCGGTCGCACTCGGTCACCTTCCAGCCGCCCTCCAGCGCCGCGGCGACGCGGAAAAACCGTGCCGTCTCCCGCGGATCGTTGACGACGGGCGGATACCCCTCCACGTAGCGGAATTCGTGCCGCGCCCCGTGCAGGGCGCAGACGTGGGCGGCCATCTCCTCCAGGCGGCGGCGGACGACGCTGCGCGCTTCCTCCGTGAAGGTGCGGACCGTGCCGCCGATGCGGCAGGTTTCGGCGATCACATTGTTGGCCGTACCGGCGGAAAACCGCCCGACGGTGACCACCGCCGTCTCCAGCGGATCCACGTTGCGGGAGACGATGGTCTGGAGTGACGTTACCAGATGCGCACCGGCCAGCAGGGCGTCGGAGGACAGGTGGGGCATGCCCGCGTGCCCGCCGCGGCCTGCGATTTCGATCTCGAATTCGTCCGGCGACGCCATGAGCGGACCGGGGCGCGTCGCCACCATGCCGTACGGCATCGGCGTCCACAGATGGCAGCCGAACACGGCCGCCACGCCGTCCAGGGCGCCTTCCCGGATCATGGCGGCGGCTCCGCCGGGCAGCGTTTCCTCCGCGGGCTGGAACAGAAACACCCGCGTTCCCGCCGTCTCTTCCCGGCGCAGGCTGTAATAGCGGGCGACGGCCAGAAGCTGCGCCATATGCCCGTCATGTCCGCAGGCGTGCATGACGCCCGGCGTTTGGGAGGCGTATTCGCACGTTTTCTGGTCCTGGATGGGCAATGCGTCGATATCCGCCCTGAGCGCCACGGTTTTCCCCGGCCGGGCGCCCCGCAGCGTGCCGATCACGCCGGTGCCGGCGATGCCGCGCCGGACTTCGAGCCCCCAGGACTCCAGAAGGCCGGCGATCCGTTCCGACGTCCGGTATTCCTGGAAAGACAGCTCCGGATGGCGGTGAAAATGGCGGCGCCACTCCACCATGTCCGGTTCCAGCATGCGAATCGTTTCCTCTGACAGCATTCGTTTCGCCTCCCTTCCCATCCCATTGTAACATTGTAAAAAAACGTTCGCATTCCGTTCCTTTTTTGCCGGCCCGCGCGGCTTGCGCAACCTCTCCAAACCGTCTAATATGGGAAATGGACATTTGCTCCGAAGACCAAGCGTCCGACACGGGAGGATCCGAAACGATGATTCTGGAAAACACCGGTTTGAACGGAATGCGCAGCGATCTGGCCCATCTCGACGAATCCGCCGAGAAGCTCGGTTTCGTGCGCTGGCAATGGGAATACCGCCGCGCCACCTACGACCTGAAACTGCACGAACCCAAGAGCGGTTCGGATTATTATCTGCGCATCAACACGCGGGCGGTGGAAGGAAAGCTGGAAAACCCCGACGCGATTCTGGAAATCGAATCCGTCTACATCGGGCGGCACACGTTCCCGCACGGCCTGGACTACGAATCGCCGATTCCCGCCCCGATTCTGGAAGCCGCAGAGCGCAGCGCCCAGCAATTGAAGCAGCTGCTCGCCTGAAGTTCCGGGAGGAAAGCGGATGAATGCCCCCGCCACCGGACGGCGCGGGACGCCGGATTTTCTGCTGCTGATCCTGACCCTGATCCTCGTCGGCTTCGGGATCGTGATGGTGTTCAGCGCCAGTTCCAGCATGACCGCCGTTCTGCAGAAATTTGGCAACGACCCGCTCTATTTCACCAGGCGGCAGCTCATGTTCGCCGGGGCCGGCACCGTGATGATGCTGATCCTGATGAACATCCGCTACGAGCGCTACAAGGCCTGGTTCGCGCCGTTCCTGCTGTTCACGCTGGTCCTGCTCGTGGGCGTGCTGTTCACCAAAGAGATCAACGGGGCACGCAGCTGGATCGTACTTGGCCCGTTTTCCATCCAGCCGACGGAATTTGCGAAAATCGCCCTTATCCTATATCTGGCCGCCATCATTTCCAAAAAGCAGGAAAAGTTCCGGGAGTTCAAGCGCGGGCTGCTGCCCGCCCTGCTCGTGTCCGGGCTCGTCGCCGGACTGATCCTGCTCCAGCCGGACCCGGGCTCGGCCGCGGTACTGGTCGCCACGGTGGCCGTCATCCTGGCGGTGGGCGGCGCCAACCTGAAACATGTGGCGCTCACCGGGCTGGCCCTCGCCGGAGCGGGAGGGCTGGCGCTCGGCTTCTACCTGCTGCTCAACCCCGATTTTGACGGCGGATTCCGCATGAACCGGCTGATTGCGTTCCGCGACCCGTTCGCCGACGCCCAGGGGGCCGGGTACCAGCTGCTCCGGTCGCTGGAAGCGTTCGGCCACGGCGGGTTGACCGGCACCGGGCTGGGAAACAGCGTGCAGAAGCTGTTCTACCTGCCTTACGCGTATAACGATTTCATTTACGCCGTGATCGCCGAAGAGCTCGGCTTCATCGGGTCGTCGCTGTTCATCCTGTTTTACGTGTTCTTTCTGTGGCGCATGCTGGTGGTGGCCCTGCGCTGTCCCGACCTGTTCGGCACGCTGGTCGGCGTCGGCATGGTCACCCTGGTGGCGGTGCAGGCCCTCGTCAACATGGGCGGGGTGAGCGGCGCCATACCGATCACCGGCGTCACGCTGCCGTTCGTCAGCTACGGCGGTTCGTCGCTGCTTTCGCTCATGATGGGGATGGGCGTCCTGCTTAGCGTGTCCCGGGAATACAACCGGCTGCAGGGGAAATCCCAGTAAAAACAACAAGGCGTTTCCGCCGCCCGTCCGGGCCGGCGCGAAACGCCTTTTCCGTTTTTCGCGGCATCGGATGCTCCCGGAACCCGCCTACTTCACCCGTTGCGGCGGTTCCTCCGGCTCTTCGTCCTTGAAGGAAACACCCTCCACCTTGACGTTGACTTCCACGACGCGCAAGCCGGTCATGTTTTCCACCGCTTCGCGGACGTTCTCCTGCAGCCGGCGGCCCACTTCCTGGATCGGCACGCCGTACTGCACGATGACGCGCAGGTCGATGGCCGCTTCCAGCTGGCCCACTTCCACGGAGACGCCTTTCTGCGCGTTGCGGCCGCTCAGGCGCTTGGCCAGCCCCTCGGAAATCCCGCCGGACATGGCGGCGATTCCCGGCGTTTCCAGCGCGGCCAGCCCCGCGATGGTGGCCACCACGTCGTCGGAAATGCGAATTTGTCCGTGCCCTTCGTGCGTTTCCGGGTGATCCGTCATCGGCTTCCCACTCCCTCAGCCCAAGGCTGCTTTCATTTTACAGGAACCGAAGATGCGGGCGCAAGGGCGCCGGCGGGAGACGGCTACCGGCTTTCCGCCAGACGGTCCAGAAAAGCGTTCAGCATGGCCACGGACGGTTCGAGATGCAGCCGCGCGCCCTGCCGCATCGCTTCCGCGGACTGGATGTAAGGCTCCCCATCCACGATCTCGTGCCCGCAATTTTCCAGCATCAGGCGCAGGTTGTCCTCCAGCATTTCCATGTGGAACTGGAAACCGAAGACGGACCGGCCATACACGAACGCCTGGTTTCGGCAGGCCTCGCTGGAAGCCAGCAGCTTCGCCCCCGGCGGCAGGCTGAACGTTTCCCCGTGCCAGTGGAACACCGTGGACGTCCGGGGCGCTGTCGCGAAATGGGGCATGTCCAGCGCGGCGTCCGTCCATTCCACGGGGAACCAGCCGATTTCCTTCCGGTCGTTGGGAAAGACTTCCCCGCCCAGAACTTCCGCGATCAGCTGGGCGCCCAGGCAGACGCCGACCACCGTTTTCCCGTCCCGGACCGCCTCCGCGATGCAGCGCTTTTCCGCCTTGAGCCACGGATGCTCCGCTTCGTCGTGCACGCTTATCGGACCGCCCATGACGACCAGCCAGTCCCAGGCGTCGGGAGGCGGCGGTTCATCTCCGGCATACAGCCGCGCGACGGTGCAGGAATGGCCCCTTTTTTCCGCCCACGTCAGGATGGCGCCCGGATTTTCAAAAGGCACGTGCTGGAAAAACAGAATGCGCAACCTTCCTTCTCCTTCCCCGCCGATGAAAATGAAAAAAAGGACGATCCAACGGTCATCCCGTCGGTCATCCTTCCGCTCTCTCCATCGCTTCGTACAGCAGCGCGAGGTTCCGCTCCAGCTGCTTGACGAGGGATTTGCCCTCGTTCTCTTCCACGAGTCCCGCCCGGACGGCGAAATCGACCACCCGCGAAAAGCCGTAGATTTGCGTATCCAGCACTTCCTCGTAGACCGGGCACTTGCGGGTTGTCAGATTTTCCTTCTGCACGGCGATGAGCTTCTGGATTTTATCCATATCGTCCTTGAGAAGACGCAGCACTTTCTCTTGCAGGAGTTCCGTCACGCCCGAAACGTTCATTGCCGATCCCCCTCCGTCTCGTCTCGTCCCGGCCGCCGATGCCGTCCCTTTCATATTAGACGAAATCGTGCACGCATACAAGAACGCCAAAAGATTGCCAAAAAAACAAGTCCCGCTTCAAAACGGGACCGTGATCCGCGCCGAATCGCGCCTCAGGTTCATTCCGCCAGTTTGACGTCCAGATTGTGCTTGGCGAAGACCGCGAGCATTTCCGCCTTTGCCTGTTCGGCATCGGGACCGTGTACGTGAAGCTCGTAGGTCTTGCCGCCGACGAGCGTGGTGAAAAGGCCCAGTATGCTTTTGACGTCAATGTACTTGTTCTCCGCCTGAAGCACGATGGACGAACGGAACTTGCTGGCCGTCTGCGCCAGCTCGGCGATGGCCGCGTGGCCGGACATGGCGATCCCTCCGTGAAAATTTGTCGTCTCTCTTATTTTCATCATACTCTGACCGGCGCTTTGCGGCAAGAAAAATTTGGCGCTCAAACCAATGCTTCGGGATTCAGCCCCTCCAGGGCAGGATGGACGAACCGGCCGTCCTTGCGGATCAGCTTGTCGTCGAACCAGATTTCCCCGCCGCCGTATTCCGGGCGCTGGATGAGCACCAGATCCCAGTGGATGGCGGAGCGGTTGCCGTTGTCGGCTTCCTCGTAGGCCTGCCCCGGCGTAAAATGCAGGCTGCCGGCGATTTTTTCGTCAAACAGGGTGTCGTCCATCGGATGCAGGATGTGGGGATTGAACCCCAGGCTGAACTCGCCCACGTAGCGGGCGCCCTCGTCGGTGTCCAGCAGCGCGTTGATGCGGGCGGTGTCGTTGGCGGAAGCCTCCGTGATGCGGCCGTTCCGGAACGTGAGCCGGACGTTTTCGTATTTGAACCCGTTATATACGCTCGGCACGTTGAACGAGATCGTGCCGTTCACCGAATCGCGCACCGGCGCGGTGTACAATTCCCCGTCGGGGATGTTGCGGTGGCCGGAGCATTTCACCGCGCCGATCCCCTTGATGGAGAAGGAGAGGTCGGTGCCGGGGCCGACGATGCGCACCCGGTCCGTCCGTTCCATCAGTTCCTTGAGCGGGTCCATCGCCCGGTCCATTTTGGCGTAATCGAGGGTGCACACGCGGAAATAGAAATCTTCGAACGCCTCGGTGCTCATGTTTGCCATCTGGGCCATGGAAGGGTTCGGGTAGCGGAGGATGACCCACTTGGTCTTTTTGACGCGCCGCTCCGAATGGACGGGATGGCGGTATCCGGTGTCGTACAGCCGCATCTTCTCCGGGGGCACGTCCGCCAGTTCGCTGGCGTTGTCCCCCGCGCGGATGCCGATGTAGCCCTGCATGAGCTCCATCCGCTTCAGGTCGTATTCCTTCCAGACCGCGATCTGCTCCGGCGTGGCGTGCAGGAGCAGCGTCCGGAGCACCGCGCGGTTTTCCAGCGTCACGAAGGGTCGGCCGCCGCGCCGGGCCACCGCCTCGATCAGGCATTTCACCAGTTCCGTCTCCCCGCCGATCATTTCGATCAGCACGTTTTCGCCGGGTTGGACGTCGATGGAATAATTGACCAGTTGTTCCGCCAGCGTTTGCAGTCTTGGATCCCTCAAGCCGGATTCCTCCTGTTGCGTGGGTTGTCGTGATGAATGCCTTCATTCGTCAAGCCAAAGCGATTCGGTTGCGCCCGCCTCTTTTCGCATCGTACAGGGCCACGTCCGCCCGGGCGAAGAGCGTGCCGACGGTTTCCGGCCCCTCGCCGGTTTTCCATTCCGCGAGGCCGCACGACACGGTGACCGGCGGCCGGGTCTCCCCTTCGACCCGCTTGCGGATGCGTTCCGCCACCCGGGCCGCCAGGCTCATATCCAGTTTCGGAAAATAGACGGCCAGCTCGTCCCCGCCCCAGCGGGCGGCGATGTCGCTGTCGCGGATGGAGCCGGAGACGATTTCGCTCACCTGGACGAGCACCGCGTCTCCCGCCTGATGCCCGAAGGTGTCATTGACCTGCTTGAAATGGTCGACGTCGATGAGGAGCAGCGCCCCCGCGCCGTCCTTGAGCAGCCTGCGCTGCACGATTTCGTCCAGATAGCGCCGGTTGTACATGCCGGTCAGGTTGTCGGTGATGGACAGACGGCGGACTTCCTCGTGCAGCCGGGCGTTGGACAGCGCCAGGCCCAGGTGGATGGACAGCACGCTCAGCAGCTTGTAGTTTTCGTAGGAGAAATAATGCGGTTTCCGGTGGGCCAGGAAAACGGCGCCGTTCATTTCTCCTTTCATCATGAGCGGGGTGGCGAGCAGCGAGCGCGAACCCGTCAGATCCATGAACCGGGATCGCACGGGCGTCCGCAGGCGGTAGTCGGACAGGATGAGCGGTTCCCGGGAACGCCACAGCACCCCGCAAAAGCCGCTGTCCGGGGGCAGCGATTCGCCGGCCAACCTGGGCACGTTGGTGGTGATCACCACAAAATGATCGGTGTGCGGGTCTTTTTGCAGGACGCAGCAGTATTCCGCGTCGAACAGCCGGAGCAGTTCCGTCGTGGCGAACCGCAGCGTTTCCTCCAGGTTCAGGCTGCTGTTGAGCCGCTGCGTGATTTCGTTGATGATGCGCAGCTCGCCCACCAGCTCGTTGGCCTGTTCGTGCAGGCTGGCCTTTTCGAAGGCGATCCCCGACGCGTCCGCCAGTTCGATGAGAAAGCGCAGATCCGACGCCTCAAACGGATTTTCCGCCCGGTCCATGAAGAGCACGCCGTACACGCCCTGCTTGCCGACCAGCGGCAGGGCGACCAGATGGCGGAGCCCCTGCCTTTCCTCCTGAAGCGTTCCGGTGAGGTAAGCCCGCCTGCTGATTTCGTTCTCCAGCTGCTGGAAAATCAGGGGTTTGACGCGCGGGTGGGAAATGCCGTAGTCCTGGGAAAGGTACAGATCGATGCGGCAATCCGGATACAGCTCGTCCAGGCTGTCCATGATCTCGGAGAGTACGCTGTCGACGTCGATGTGGTCGTGCAGCCGGCGCAGGACGGCGAGCAGCAGCTTGCTCCGCTGGACGTCCCTCGCCGCGTTGTCGGCGGCGTGCCACATGTCGGCGATGAACATCCGCTCGTAAAGGTGGTAGAAGCAGGTGCGGAAGTGCAGGGATGCCGCTTGCAGGAGCTTCAGGGATTCGTCCGGATTCGTGCCGGCCGGCACCAGGCAGGCAAAGTAGGCGAACGGGATGCCCGTCGACCGGCTGAACACCGGCACGGCCAGCGAGTCGAACGGCAGCAGGGCAGGGTGACGGTGGATTTCCGCGGGCGTCCGCGCCGGCCGGCGCGACGCGGCCGCGTCCCGGAAGGCGGACGGTCCGGCGGCGGCTTCGTCCCATCGGTCCGGCATGCCCCCGCCGTCCGGCCCGAGCGCGGTCACGAGGCGCCCGTCCGGGTGCAGCAGCGCGACAAGCGAGCCGTCGGGCCACGGAAATCCTTCGGCCTGCTGCCGCCATTGCGCAAAGCTTTTTTCCAAAAGCTCGTACAGAAAAGGCAGATCCGCTTCGGTCAGATCCATCTGTTCCGCACGCCGCAAGGCATCCGCCAGCGCTTCTTCGCACCGCAGGACGTCTCCGGAGTTCGCCGCATCCACCCTGCCCCACCTCCTGTCGCGCGCTCCAAACATATTATATATACTGTTCCGATAATCCAAATATACTATAATGCTGTCTTGAAGTGCATCATTTTTCGGCGGCCCGAACTTGTGCCCGCCGTGCTTGACAATGGCGGAAACGCTCCTATAATATTAACATGTTGAACATGTGGGCTCGGTTTGGTCACCCTCCCGGATGCATCCCCCGGCGGGCAGCGGCTGAATTTTCCCGCCGGAACCGGAGTCGTTCGCGATCCGGTGCGGATTCGTCCGGCACAACGAGCGAACCCCATTTTCGGTCACATGCGGATGTTGCGCCCGGCGGGCGCCGACTCCGCCCATTTTTCGCATTTTCGGACAAAAGGAGCAGCGCGAAATGGCAAGGTATACGGGACCTCGCTTCAAACTCAGCCGGCGTCTGGGCATCTCCCTGGGCGGTTCCGGCAAGGAGCTGAAAAGGCCTTATCCTCCGGGACAGCACGGTCCGGGACAACGCCGCAAGCTGAGCGGCTACGGCCTGCAGCTGCAGGAAAAGCAAAAGCTTCGCTTCATGTACGGCCTGAACGAACGGCAGTTCCGCAATCTCTTTGACCGCGCCGCGAAGAAGAAAGGGATCGTCGGCGAGAACTTCCTCATCCTGCTGGAAAGCCGGCTGGACAATCTGGTCTACCGCCTCGGCTGGGCCAACTCCCGCGCCGGCGCGCGCCAGCTGGTGGTGCACGGCCATGTGACGGTCAACGGCAAAAAGGTGGACATCCCCTCCTACACCGTGGAGGTTGGCGATGTCATCGGCCTGCGCGAGCGCAGCCGCAACCTGAAGTCGGTGAAGGAAGCCATCGAAGCGCGCCATCACCTGCCGGCCTACCTGGAGTTCGACGCGGCCGCCATGGAAGGGCGCTACGTGCGGCTGCCCACGCGTGAAGAGCTGCCGCAGGACGTGGACGAAAAGCAAATCGTCGAGTTCTACAGCCGCTGAGGCTTGGCAGAACGGAAAGGGCCCGTTTCCTTCCGGGGAATCGGGCCTTCGTTTTTTGCCGCGTCATCGCGTGGCGCCGGTTTTTCGCCGCCAACCCGCGTTTTTCCGCAGCTGCCCCGGTTTTCCGCCTCTGTCCCGTTTTTCGCCGCCGCCCCGGTGAATCCGCCCAGAATCAAAAAACACCGACGGCCCGCCTTCTTCCCGCGGGAAGGAAAACGGGCCGTTTATTCGCACCGGTCTGCGGTCTGCCGTCGGGCGGCCGTTTCAGCGGATGGCAATCCGGACAAACTTCCGCCTGCCCACCTGGACGATGTCGCCCTCCCTGGGCTCGATTTCCCCGTTGGGGTCCGCGAGCCGTTCGCCATTGACGCGCACCGCCCCCTGCTGGACGCTGCGGCGCGCCTCGCTCATGGAAGCCTGCAGGCCGAGCACGGTGAGCAGCCGGGCGATGCGGATTTTCCCGTCCGCAAGCTCCGCCGCGGGCAGCACGGCTTCCCCGATTTCCTCCGGCAGCCCGCGCTGCTGGAACACGGTGACGAAGCGCCGCTCCGCGGCGTCCGCCGCCTCCCTGCCGTGGTACATGCGCACCAGCGAATGGGCCAGCCGCATCTTGGCGTCCCGCGGATGCACCGTCCCTTCGGCGAGCCCGCGCCTGAGCTCCTCCAGTTCCTCGTTGGAAATGTCCACGGTCAGCTCGAAATATTTCAGCATCAGTTCGTCGGGCACGCTCATCGCTTTCCCGTAGATTTCGTTCGGGTCCTCGTCGATGCCGATGTAGTTGCCCAGGCTCTTGCTCATCTTCTGGACGCCGTCCAGCCCTTCCAGGAGCGGCATCATGATGGCGACCTGCGTTTCCTGGCCGAACTCCTTCTGCAGATGGCGGCCCATGAGCAGGTTGAATTTCTGGTCCGTTCCGCCCAGCTCGATGTCGCTTTCCAGCGCCACCGAGTCGTACCCCTGCATCAGCGGGTAAAAAAACTCGTGGATGCTGATGGGCAGTCCCGACGCGTACCGCTTGGCGAAATCGTCCCGTTCCAGCATGCGCGCCACCGTCACCTTGGCGGCCAGCTGCACCACGTCGGCGAAGGTGAGCGGCGCGAGCCACCGGGAATTGAAGTGGATGCGCGTCCGCGCGGGGTCGAGAATCTTGAAGATCTGCCGCTCGTACGTTTCCGCGTTCCGCTTCACGTCTTCTTCGCTCAGCTGCCTGCGGGTCTCCGATTTCCCCGTCGGATCGCCGATGCGGCCCGTAAAATCGCCGATGATGAGCTGCACCTCATGGCCCAGCTCCTGGAACTGGCGCAGCTTTTGCAGCACCACGGTGTGGCCGATGTGGATGTCCGGCGCGGAAGGATCCAGCCCGAGCTTCACCCGGAGCGGCCGGCCCGTCGACACGGACTTGGCCACCTTGGCGGCCAGCTCATCCTCCGGCACGATTTCCGCGACCCCCCGGCGGATGACGGCAAGCTGCCGTTCCACTTCCCGCCGCTGTTCCTGGGTCAGTTTGCTGCTGTCAAACCCGTCCATGACGAATGCCCATCCTCCGTCCCTGTCCGGATCAATTCGTTTTTTCCGGGATTATCCGATGGCTTATCCGGATAAATCCTTTTTTTTATAGCACACCGGTTCGAAAGAAGTCAAACGATATGGTATAATACTGCTGTTTCTGAAGGAGGCTTCTTCCATGGCGGACCGCAAACGCACCTTTGCTTCCCGCCGCCTGGTGAACGGCCTGGCGACGGCGGGAACCCTGGCAGGACTTACGGTGCTGTGGCTTCTCCTGTTCGGTCTGCTCGCCGGCCTGGTGGCCGGAGGAGCGGTCGCGGGATACGTCGCCGCCCTGGTGAAGGACGAACCGGTCCGTTCCCGCGCCTTCATCGAGCAGAAAATCAACGAAAACGCCATTACGGGGTTCGTCTATTTCCGTGACGGCACCCTGATCGGGCAGCTGCGCACCGCGGAGGACCGCCGGCCGGTCACATTCAACGAAATTCCGCAGGTGGTCCTGGACGCGGTGCTGGCCATCGAGGACGACGACTTCTTCGAGCACCCGGGCATCGACCTGTACAGCCTGCTTCGCGCCGTCAAGCAGCAGCTGCTGAACGAAAGCGTACAGACCGGGGGCAGCACCATCACGCAGCAGCTGGCGAGACAGGTGTTCCTTACCCTGGAGCAGACCAACAGCCGGAAGGCGCGGGAAATTTTCCTGGCCCTTCGGCTGGAGCAGTTCCTGAGCAAAAAAGAAATCATCACCGCCTACCTGAACAAGATCCATTTCGGCAACGGTTCCAACGGCTACAACGTGTACGGCATCAAGGCGGCCGCCAAGGGCATCTTCGGCATTGACGACCTGAACGACCTGAACATCGCGCAGGCGGCGTATCTGGCCGGGCTGCCGCAGCGCCCCTCCGCCTACTCCGCCTTCACCGGCCGGGGCGAGTTCAACGAGGCCAACTTCAAACGCGCGGTGGAACGGCAGCGCCTCGTGCTGCGCCGCATGCTGGAGGAAGGCAAGATCACCCGGGAAGAGTACGAGGAAGCCCTGCGCTTCGACCTGAGGGCCTCCCTGGCGCAACCGACGGAGAAAGCCTACAACACGTATCCGTACCTCATGCTCGAAGTCGAGCGGCAGGCGGCGGAACTCCTGGTGCTCAAGAACAACCCGGGTCTGACCAAGGAAGACCTGAAGAAAAAGGAAAACGCCCAGCTTGTGGAGGACGCGCGCAAGGAACTGCTCCGGGGCGGCTACAAAATCTACACGACCATCGACCGCGATGTTTACAATTTGATGCGCCGCATCGCGGAGGATCCGGACAATTTCACGCCGGATCACCCGGTCAAGGGGATGGAACAGGTCGCCGCCATCATGATCGAACACGGCACGGGAGCCATCCTCGGCATGATCGAGGGCCGCGACTTCCATACCGAGCAGATGAATTTCGCCACGCAGATGACGCGCCAGCCGGGGTCGGCCATGAAACCTCTCGCGGCCTATCTGCCGGCCATCGACATGGGGCTGATCCAGCCGGCCAGCGTCCTGGACGACGCGCCGATCATCCTGTCCACCGGCACCGGCGGCTTCCACATTCCGAAAAACTCCAACAACCGGTATGAAGGTCTGATCACGGCGCGGGAGGCGCTGAACCGGTCGATCAACACCGTCGCCATCAAGGTGTTTCTGGAAAAAGTGACCATCGAAAAGGCGTGGGACTTCGTCCGCAAGCTGGGCATCACCACGCTGGTGCCGGAAGACAATTACGCGCAAACCGGCGTGATCGGCGGGCTGAAGTACGGGGTGACGGTGGAGGAGATGACGAACGCCTACGGCGTCATCGCCAACCGGGGCGTGTTCAACGACGCCTACCTGATCGAGGAAATCCGCAACGCCAAGGACGAGATCGTCTACCAGCACCAGCCGTCGCCGATCCGCGTCGTGTCCGAGCAATCCGCCTACCTGATGACCGACATGCTGCGCACGGTCATCAGCGATCCGGGCGGCACGGGAGCGTCCATCCGTTCCCAGTTCAAGGGCTACGGCAAGATTCCCGTCGCCGGCAAAACCGGCACCACGCAAAATTACGCCGACGTCTGGTTTGTGGGCTTTACGCCGGACATCACGCTGGGCGTGTGGATCGGCTACGAAAAGCAGATCCATACGCTGGGCACCGAAAGCCGCAGGCACGCCAGGGAAATCTGGGCGAAGATCATGAACGCGGTGACGGAGACGAAACCGGAACTGTTCCCGACCACCGAATTTGCCAAGCCCGACGGCATCGTCACGGCTACGGTCTCCAGCGTCAGCGGCAAACTTCCCACGGAACTGACGCGGGAAGCCGGGCGGCTGGTGACGGACATCTTCAACCAGAAGGACGTGCCGAAAGAGGAAGACGACGCGCTGGTCAGGGTGCAGTACATTTCATACAACGGCGTCAATTACCTGCCGAATCCGGCCACGCCGCCGGACATGCTGCGCGAAGCCGTCATGGTGGTCCGGGAAAAGCCGCTGGACGTCCTGATGGAAGAGCTGAAGGCGGCCCTCCCCAAAAGCAGGGAGCCCAAGCCCCTCGGTTACTATTTGCCGCAGGACGCCAAGGAAAGCGCGCCTTCCCGGCAGGATCCCCGCGTCGACGACGGCAAGGTTCCCAGCGCGCCGCGGAACGTTTCCGCAGAAGTGCTGGACGGCCTGGTGCGGATCACCTTCGCGCCTTCGCCGGAAGAGGACGTGGTGGGCTACCGCCTCTACCGCTCGATGAACGGAAGGCCGTTCGCCCGGGTGGAGGGAACGGTGCTGACGGGCGAAGAATACAAATTCGTCAACTACATATCGCCCGGAAACACATACCTGTATTACGTCACCGCGGTGGACGTCGCCGGCAACGAATCGCCCCCGAGCACCATGGTGTCGCCCCTCGGGGACGCCTACACCCCCTCGCCGGGGAGCAGCGATACGCCGGATTGGCTGTTCCCGAATCCGGACAACGGCGGTTCCGCGGGCGAGCCCGGCGGCGGAACGGGCGATGGGGCGCTGCCTTCGGCGCCCGCCGGTCTGGTCGTCTCCTCCACCCCCCTCGGAGTGAGGCTCATGTGGCAGGCCAACCCGCCGGAAGAAGGGGTCACGGAATACCGGATCTGGCACCGGCCGGACCCGTCCGGGCAGTACCAGCTGCTCGGTACGACCAGCGACACCGTCTTCGAATACGTGATGCCGCTGCCGCAGGGTTCCTTCCGGGTGACGGCCGTGAGCGCCGCGGGAGAATCTCTCCCATCCGCGGCCGTGGAAATATCGGCGGGCAATTGACCGCGCAAAACAGAACGGCTGCCTCGCCTTGCAGCAAGGCAGCCGATTTGTTTATCCACCGGCGGCTTCGTTTTCAGTCTTCCATCGTGGACAGGTCGCCCGTCGGAAGGTTGAGCTCCCAGGCCTTGAGCACGCGACGCATGATCTTGCCGCTGCGCGTCTTCGGCAGCTTGTCCCGGAACTCGATTTCCCGCGGTGCGGCGTGGGCGGCCAGGCCTTCCCGCACAAAGCGGGCGATGTCCTCTTTCAGCTCCTCGGAAGGCGTATACCCTTCCCTCAGCGCGATGAACGCCTTGATGATCTCGCCGCGGACCGGGTCCGGCTTGCCGATGACCCCCGCTTCGGCCACCGCAGGATGTTCCACCAGTTTGCTTTCCACCTCGAACGGACCGACCCGTTCGCCGGACGTGTTGATCACGTCGTCCACCCGGCCCTGGAACCAGAAGTAACCGTCTTCGTCCATGTAGGCGGAGTCGCCGGACATGTACCAGCCGGGGAAGCGGAAGTACTCCTGGTACTTGGCCGGATTGTTCCAGATCTGGCGCATCATCGAAGGCCAGGGCGTGCGGATGCACAGATTGCCCATCCGGTTCGGGGGCAGCACGTTGCCCTGGTCGTCCAGAATGGCCGCCTCCACCCCCGGAATCGGCTTGCCCATCGAGCCCGGCTTGATGTCCATGCTCGGATAGTTGCAGATGAGCTGCGCGCCGGTTTCCGTCATCCACCACGTGTCATGGATGCGCCGGCCGTAGACTTTCATGCCCCAGCGAATGACCTCGGGGTTGAGCGGCTCGCCGACGCTCATCACGTGGCGCAGGCTGGACAGGTCGTACTGTTTCACGACCTCGTCGCCCGCCCCCATCAGCATGCGGAACGCCGTCGGCGCGCTGTACCAGACCGTCACCTTGTATTTCTGGATGGTGGCATACCAGTCCTGCGGGCTGAACCGGCCGCCGCGCACCACGTTGGTCACCCCGTTGAGCCAGGGGGCGAAAATGCCGTAGGACGTGCCGGTCACCCACCCGGGGTCCGCGGTGCACCAGTAGATGTCGTCCTCCCGCAGGTCCAGCACGATGCGGCCCGTGTAGTAGTGCTGGATCATGGCGTTTTGCACGTGGAAGACGCCTTTCGGCTTGCCGGTGGAGCCGGAGGTGTAATGCAGGATGAGGCCGTCCTCGCGTCCCAGCCATTCGATCTCGGCCTCGTCGGACGCCTGCTCCACCGCCTTGCGGAAGTCCACGATGCCTCCGCCTTCTTCCACGTTGTCGCCAAAGACGATTACATGTTTGAGATCCGGCAAATCCGCGCGGGGAATCCGCGGCAAAAGACTCGTGGTGGTCACGATCGCCACCGCGCCGCTGTCCAGCAGCCGGTCCCGCACCGCCGCTTCCATGAAGGCCTCGAACAGAGGACCCGCGATGGCGCCGATTTTCAGCGTGCCCAGGAGGCTGTAATACAGCTCGGGCGAGCGCGGCATGTAGATGAACACCCGGTCCCCGCGCCTTACGCCCAGGGAACGCAGCACGTTCGCAAACCGGTTCGAAAGCCGGGCCAGATCCGCGAACGTATAGCGCTCGTCCCGCACGGCGTCGCTGTAGAGAAGCGCCGTCCGGTTCCCGCGGCCCTCCTCGACGTGCCGGTCGATCGCCTCGTAGGCCATGTTCACCTTGCCGGTTTTGTACCACGTAAAGTGCTTTTCGATGTCTTCCCACCGGAACGTTCGCACCGCTTCCTCGTACGGGCCGAGATTGCACTGCGGGTCCGTGGCGGGGAGCCGCTCGGTTTGCTGAATCATTTTCTTCACCTTCCCGTTTCGGATTGGCGTTTTGCCGGGTTCACCGTTTTGTCATAATCGAATCCGCTTTCACCGCACCATTATATCACAACCCATTCCCGCCGGTCATGAAGAACTTGCAAAGCCCGGGACTGTTGTATAATGGGATGAGGAGGCAGAAACAGTCGGAGGCGCGATCCCCAATGGAACACCGCAAACGCCGGCAGGAACGGATCATTGAAAAAAACGGCAAAAAAATCCTTGTCGCGGGTCCCCTGTCGCCGGAGGAGATCGCCGGATACGCCATGCATCCCAAACTGGACGCGTTCCGGCGGCCGGCCGAGCAGCAGGAAGCCTTGATCGAAATCGCCGGGCTTCCCGAAGGCCGCATCATCGCGGCCATCGACGGAGATACCATCGTCGGCTACGTGACCTTCCACTACCCGGACGAAATCGAGCGCTGGGCGGACGGCGGGATGGAGGACCTGATCGAGCTGGGCGCCATCGAGGTGGCCGACGAGTACCGCTCGCTGGGCCTGGGCAAAGCCATGCTCGAGGCGGCGTTTGCGGACGGACAACTGGACAATGTCATCGTCTTCACGACAGAATATTACTGGCACTGGGACCTGGAAGGCAGCGGGCTCAGCGTCTGGGAATACCGGAACATGATGGAGCGCCTCATGAAATCCGTCGGCATGATCTGGTGCGCCACCGATGACCCGGAAATCTGCGCCCATCCGGCCAACTGCCTGATGGTCCGGGTCGGGCCGGAAGTGCCGCTGTCCTCCGTGGAGCGCTTCGACCGCGTACGGTTCCGGCGCCGATTCATGTACTGATGCTCCGAAGGGGAGGATGGAATCCCTTGAACGACCGGGCGGTTTGGATCGACGTTTCCGCTTCCCAAAAATACCTCTTCAACGAACGGCACCCTTTCCATCCCGTACGCCTGACGCTGACCGGAGCGCTGCTGAAGGCCGCGGGGGCCTGGCCGGCGCGTCCGCTTCCGGGGGAATTTCCCGGCGCGGAAGACGCCCTCGCCCTCGTGCACCGGCCCGATTACATCCGGGCGGTGCAGCGGCTCGGTGCCGGCCGCGCGGGGGTGGATCCCCGGGCGTACGGACTGGATCCGGACGGCGATACGCCGTATTTCCCCGGCATGCATGAGGCCGCCCTGGGCGTGGTGGCGGGCACGCTGCGGGCCGCGGAGGAGGTCATGTCCGGGCGGGCGGATCACGCCCTGCACCTGGGCGGCGGCCTGCACCACGCGTTTCCGGAACGGGCTGCGGGATTTTGCGTCTACAACGACGTCGCCGTCGCCATTGCCTGGATCCGCAAGGAATACGACGCCAGGGTGCTGTACATCGACACCGACGTGCACCACGGCGACGGCGTGCAGTGGCGCTTTTACACGGACCCGGACGTCTTTACGTTTTCCATCCACGAAACCGGCAAATATCTGTTCCCCGGCACCGGCTTCCCCAACGAGCGCGGCGAAAGCGCCGGCTACGGCGCCTGCCTGAATGTGCCGCTGGAGCCTTATACGGAGGACGATTCCTGGCTGGAGTGCTTCACGGCGGCCCTCGAGCGCATCGCCCGCGCCTTCCGCCCGGACGTCATCGTCAGCCAGCACGGCTGCGACGCCCATGCCTTCGATCCGCTGGCGCACATCCACTGCAGCATGCGGATTTACCGTGAAATTCCGAAGCTCATCCATCAGCTGGCCCACGCCCTGTGCGGCGGCCGCTGGATCGCCGCGGGCGGAGGCGGCTACGACCATTGGCGGGTCGTGCCCCGCGCCTGGAGCCTGCTCTGGATGGAAATGTGCGACCATCCGCTGCTGAAGGACATCGACCGGGCGGAGCGGGAACGGCCGGCGCTTCTGCCGGAAGGCTGGACGGCCCTGAAGTCGCCTCGCCGTCCCAACCCCATGCCCGCCGCATGGCTGGACGACATGTCCCGCTGGCAGCCCATTCCCCGCCGGCCCCTGATCAGCGCGAAAAACAAAGACGTGCTGGAGGTGGCTCTCCAGCACGTCGGGTAACTTCTTCGGCGAACGTCCCGCGCCCGCGTCATCCCGCCGGCGCCGCCGTCGAACGGCGCACCTTGAGTTCGTGGGGCAAAATGACGCGCGTCTGGTCCACGTGTTCCTTCCGCATCAGCTTGGTGAGCAGGCGCATGGCCACCGCCCCGATGTCGTACATCGGCTGCGCCACGGTGGTCAGCTCGGGACGGACCATCTCCGCAAGGCGGATGTTGTCGATGGCGATGACCGAAATGTCCCCCGGCACCTTCAGCCCGGCATCCTGGATGGCGTGAATGGCGCCGATGGCCATTTCGTCGTTGGCCGCGAAGATCGCCGTCGGGCGCTCCGGCAGCTGCAGGAAATACCGGGTGGCCTCCATGCCCGATTCGTACCGGTAATTCCCCGCGCGGACGTAGTCCTCCCGGTACGGCAGGCCGGCGTGTTCCAGCGCCTTCCGGTATCCCTGGAAGCGGGCGTAGCCCGTCGTCGGGTCCTGCAGCGTCCCGCTGATCATGGCAATGTTCCGGTGGCCTTCGGAGATGAGGCGGCTCACCGCATCGAAGGCGGCCTTTTCATGGTCGATGTCCACCGAGGGCATCGTTCCCGTCTCGTCCGCCGTGGCGCAAAGCACGATGGGCACGGTGGACGTTCGGAACGCTTCCAGGTGATCCTCGGTGATGCTGCCTCCCATGAACAGGAGCCCGTCCACCTGTTTTTCCAGCAGGGTGTTGACCACGCGGATTTCCTTTTCCTTGCGCTTGTCGGCGTTGCACAGAATGATGTTGTAGTGGTACATGTTCGCGATGTCTTCGATGCCCCGCGCCACTTCGGCGAAGATGGCGTTGGAGATATCCGGAATGACGACGCCGACGGTGGTCGTCTTCTTGCTGGCCAGGCCGCGGGCCACGGCGTTGGGCCGGTATCCGAGCCGTTCGATCGCTTCAAGCACCTTTTTGCGGGTCTGGGGTTTCACGTTCGGATTGTTGTTGACCACCCGCGACACGGTGGCCATGGAAACCCCGGCTTCCCTTGCCACATCATAAATGGTAACCGTCACGTTCCTCGCTCCAATGACACGACCGGCAAGCCCGGGCAGGCTTGTCTGGTCAATTTTGACAAAGTTATCATACGACATATAAAGCGTTTTCGCAATGCGTCTCCGGCCGGGTCTTTACCCGGCGGATCCGGCCGGATGGTTTTCTGCGGGATTCCCCAGCTTTTCGCTCAAAAACTCGTAGGTGATCGTCCAGTGCGACGCGTGCCAAACGGGCTTGCCATCCCTGAGCAGGATGGCCTGCGGCGACTCGTGCTTGACACCCGTGGCCTCGGCGATCGCGTTGCTGACCGGCCGGTTTTCGATGACGTGAACGACGGCGAACTCACATGGCGCCGTTCCCGCGCGGCCGGCGTCTTCCACGTAGCGCTGCAGCGCTTCGCGGGCTCCGGCGCTGATGGGACATTGCGTGCTGTGCTTGAACACCAGAACCGGCTTCTCTCCGGAGCGACGCAGCGCCTCGTCCCACTGTTCGACCGTGGTGAGCTGTCGGATGGCGGTCATGCGGCATTCGCCTCCTCGCGTTAGCCCTGCTTTTTGTTTATCGTACCAAAAATCCCCCGTCCGCGCAAAAAGGATGTCCTTATTTTCCCAGGCAATGACCGGCGGCCAGCTTCGTCTCGTGGCAGAAGCGCTCCAGCCGTGCGCGGATTTCTTCCGCCGTGCGCAGCCCGAGCAGTTCGCCGACCAGGGCCCGGCACGCCTCCGCCGGCGTACGCAGCAGCACATCCTTCACGGGCAGAATCGACTGCCCCGCCATGCTGAGCCCATGGATGCCCAGCCCGAGAAGCATGGGCAAGGCCTTGACGTCGCCCGCCAGCTCCCCGCAGACGGTGACGGGCAGCTTGCGGCGCTCCGCAGCGTCCACCACCGCTTTCAGCATGCGCAGCACAGAAGGCTGATACGGATCGCACATCCAGCCGATCCGCTCGTTCATCCGGTCGACGGCCAGCGCGAACTGGATCAGGTCGTTGGTGCCGATGCTGAAAAACGCCACTTCATCCGCCAGGAGATCGGCGATGGCCACCGCCGCCGGCACTTCGATCATGATGCCGACGGGGATGTCGGCGCGGTGGGGTACACCTTCCATGGCCAGCTCCCGCGCGGCTTCCCGCAGCACCTCGTTGGCCGCGCGGACTTCTTCCACCGAGGCGATCAGCGGATACATGAGCTGCACGTTCCCGTGCGCGGCGGCGCGCAGGATGGCGCGCAGCTGGACCTTGAACAGGTCCTTGCGGTCCAGGCTGAACCGGATGGCGCGGTAGCCGAGGAACGGATTTTCCTCCTCCGGCAATTCGTAATAGTCCAAATACTTGTCGCCGCCGATGTCGAGGGTGCGGATCACCAGCGGCCGTCCCTGCAGCATCTCGGCCGCCCGCCGGTAGACGCGGTACTGCTCTTCCTCCGACGGGAAGCGCGGGCTGTTCATGTACAGAAATTCCGTCCGGAACAGGCCGACGCTTTCAGCGCCGTTCTGCAGGGCTGCTTCCAGCTCGGGGATCGAACTGATGTTGGTCGCCAGATGGACCTTGACGCCGTCGGGAGTGATCGCCGGCACGTCGGCGAGGCGGCGCAGCTGCCTGCGATGCGCCTGCTGCCGTTTTTGCCGTTCCGTGTATTCGGCGATGGTCGCCTCGTCCGGGTTGACGTAAACGACGCCCGTATCGCCGTCCAGAATGAGCAGCTCCCCGGTGGCGATGGGCCGCGGGAATTTCCCCTCCAGGCCCGTGACCAGCGGGATGCCGAACGCCTTGGCCATGATCGCCGCGTGCGACGTCGGGCTACCCACCATCGTCGCGATGCCGAGCACCAGCTCCGGCTTGAGATGGACGAGCTGCGACGGCGACAGCTCCCGCACCACCAGGATGAACGGGTTGGAATCGGACGGCAGGTCGATTTCCGGCACGCCCAGCAGGTGCTTCAGCAGCCGGTTTCCGACGTCCTTGATGTCCGCCGCCCGCTCTTTCATGTATTCGTCGTCCAGCAGATCGAACATGGCCACGAAGTGGTCGATGGCTTCCTTGACGGCTACCTCCGCCGCCTTGTACTGGCGCCGGATGATCCCCTGGATTTCGCTCATGAACACCGGGTCGTCGAGGATGGCCAGATGGGCGTCGAAAATGCTCGCCTCCTGCCGGCCCACCACCTCGTCCAGCTCGTTCTTGAGCCGGGTGATTTCATGCTTGGAGCGGCGGATACCTTCGGAGAGACGCTCAAACTCCCTGGCCAGATCCTCCACCTTCACCTTTTGCTCGGGCAGCTCCCATTCCCAGTCCGGCAGGACGAATGCCTTGCCGATGGCGATACCCCCCGAAGCGCCGCGACCCCGAATCATGTTTCTCCCCCTCTGTTTTCTGTCTCCTTGACCACGACCGACATGACCGCCGCCTGACCTTTCTTGACCGCCTTGTACGGAGCGAACCGCCACGAGCGCACCCGCTCCGTGTTGGTGATGACCATCGGTGTGTCCAGGGCTTTCGCGTGTTTTCGCAGCGTCGGCAGGTGGAATCGGATGAGCGGTTGCCCCGGCTTGACCTCGTCGCCCTCCCGGACGAGGGCTTCAAAGCCTTTGCCGCCGAGGTTCACCGTATCGATGCCGATGTGCATGAGCACGTCGAGCCCTTCCGGCGTCCGGATGCCGACGGCATGGCGCGTCGGAGGGAGATGCACGATCCTGCCGCGGACCGGCGCGGCCAGCTCTCCTTTTTCCGGCACGAATGCGACCCCCTGCCCCAACAGTTTGCCGGCGAAAACGGGATCCTTCACCTCTTCCAGCGGAATCATGCGGCCCGCCACCGGCGCGACGAACTCCACGCGGCGTTCGTCCCGGCGCATGATTTTCAGGATTTCCTCGCGGATCATCTCCGAATAGGTGCCGAACACGACCTGCACATGGCCGCCCCCGAGCCGGATGACGCCCGCCGCGCCGAGATCGCGCAGGGCCTTGCCGTCGATGCGGCGCTCGTCGTGCACGGTGATGCGCAGGCGGGTAATGCAGGAATCGATCTGCGCGATGTTTTCCTTCCCGCCCAGCGCCTGCAGCACCAGCGGAGCGTGATACGGCAGGTCGGTTTCCCAGTCGTCCAGCCGCACGGCTTCTTCCCGGCCGGGGGTCGTCAGGCGGAACCGCCGGATGCTCCAGCGGAACAGCACGTAATACAGCAGCCCGACGCCCAGCCCCACCGGCAGGAGCAACAGACCGTTGGTGGACAGGTGAAGATTGACCATGTATTCGAGAAAACCGGCGGAAAACGCGAAACCGTGCCGGATGCCGAGCTCGTACACCAGCCACATGATCCCGCCGGACAACGCCGCGTGCACGAGGTACAGGTATGGTGCGGCAAACAGGAACGCGAACTCCACCGGTTCGGTGACGCCGGTCATGAACGAGGTTAGCGCCGCGGCCCGGAACTGCCTGCGCGTGTTCGCCTGCAGGTCCTCGCGGGCTTCCGCGGCGATGGCGAAGGCGATGGCGGGCAGCGCGAACATCATGATCGGGTACAGCCCCGCCATGAAGATGCCAGCCTCCGGGTCCCCGGCGAAAAAGCGCATCATGTCGCCGAAATGGACGCTGCCGTCCGGCGCCGTGTACTGGCCGATCTGGAACCAGAAAATGTGGTTGAGCACGTGGTGCATCCCGAAGGCGACGAGAATCCGGTGCAGAAACCCGTACAGGAAGACGCCGAAGCCGCCGGCCGAATAGACGATGTCGCCGGCGGCGGCGATCCAGGCCCGCACGGCTTCGCCGACGGGGATCATCACCCACGCGAAGGCGAGGGATACCAGGCTCATCAGCACGGGCACAAAGCGCGATCCGCCGAAAAACTGCAAATACTCGGGCAGCTTCAGCGATTTGAACCGCTCGTACGCCCAGCCGGACAGCACGCCGATCACCAGCGCGACGAACATGACGGGCTGCACGCCCTCGGGATCATAGGTATGAGTGACCAGCATGTATATGAACATGCCCGCCAAAGCCGACAAACCGGCGTAGACGGACTGGTTGGCCAGGCCCAGGGCGATGCCGACGGCAAACAGATACGGCGCGTACTGAAAAACGGACATGCCGGCCGCCCAGAGCAGCTCCGACACCACGGGCCACCCCGGCAGATCCCAGGGAAGGCGGGACAGCATCAGGAACACGGCCGCGGCGGGAAGCACCGTGAGCGGCAGCATCAGGGCCCTTCCCAGCCGCTGGAAGTATCCCGTCACCGACAAGCGCCCTCCTTTCACGGCCGACGGCAAGCATTGCGGAGCCGGCGGAGGCCGGCTTCACCGCGACGGAGGGGCGCCGCGCGGGGCACCGGAGATCTCAGCCCCGTCTCCCTCCGGGAAAGAGGATGGCATCCTCCACCTTGATGCAGCGGTCCATGATGACCGTCATGCCGGCCTGGCGGGCGATCTCCGCCGCCTCCTCGTTGACGATGCCCAGCTGCAGCCACAGCACTTTCGCGCCGATCTCGGCCGCCTCCCTGGCGACTTCCGGCGTATGCTCCGGCCTGCGGAACACGTTGACGATATCCACCGGTTCGGGGATGTCCCTGAGCGACGGATAGCACCGTTCGCCCAGCACGCTTTCGGCATTCGGGTTGACCGGAATGATCCGGTATCCCCTTTGCTTCATCGCCGCGGCCACCTGGTGGGACGTCCTTTCGGGATTGTCGGACAGCCCGACCACGGCGATGGCTCCCGCATTTTCCAGGATGCTTTTGATCTCCTCGCGCGAAGGGTTGACAAAAGCCATCTTCGGGTTCGCCTCCTTGGTGCGCCCCGCCCTCGCGCGGCGGGCGGGATGTCTTACACCCATTCTACCTCCGCGCCCAGCTGGCGTAAATGATCAAAATATTGCGGATACGACTTGGCGACGTGGTGCGCGTCCCGGATGCGGATGGGCTGTTTCGCGCGCAGGCCCACCACCGCCAGGGCCATGATGACCCGGTGGTCGAAGTGGGCGTCGATCTCGACGCCTCCCTCCACGCCTTCCGGACGGCCGTGCACGATGATTTCGTCCCGCCGTTCCTCCACGTTCGCCCCGGCCTTGCGGAGTTCCGTGAGGAAATCCGTGATCCGGTCGCATTCCTTGTAGCGCAGGTTCTCCACATTATAAAACCTGGACGTGCCTTCCGCAAACACCGCCGCGGCGACCATCGCCAGCACCGCGTCGGTAAAGGCGTCGCCGTCGAATTCCACGGCTTTCAGCGGGCCGCCTCCCCGCACCCGCACGACGTCCCCTTCATGGGAAAGCGGCACGCCCATGGCCTTCAGCACGTCGATGACGGCCCGCTCGCCCTGGCGGCTGTCTTCTTTCAGGCGGTGCACCGTCACGTCCGATTCGGTGACCGCCGCCGCCGCAAGAATCGCCGCCGAACCAGGGTAATCGCCCTGGACGGTGTACGTCCGCGGCAGGTATTTCTGGCGGCCCGGCACGCGGAAGAACATCAGGTCCTCCGCCGCTTCCACCCGGATGCCCGCGTCCGCGAGCACTTCCAGCGTCTGGCCGACGACGACCTTCGATTTCAGCTCGTGCAGCACTTCGATTTCGCTGTCCTCGTCGAGCAGCGGGGTGAAAAAGAGCAGCGAGCTGAGATACTGCGAGCTGACGCGCCCGGACACCCGGATGCGTCCGCCGCGGGGCCGCCCGCCGCGGATGGTGATGGGGAGCTTGCCGCCCCGGTGTTCCACTTCCGCGCCCATCTGCCGCAGGGCGTCGATCAGGTCGTCATGCGGGCGCTTGCCGAGGGACTCGGGATAGGAATTGACGAACGTCACCTCGGGCAGCAGCGTCGCCACCGACATCAGAAAACGAAGCACCGCCCCCGCGTTGCCGACGTCGAGCTCGCGGACCGGGCGAGGGCGGCGGCCGAAGCCGGTGACGGCGATTTTGTCGTCCGTTTCTTCCAGCACCGCGCCCAGATCGCGCAGGCATCGGCGCATCGCCTCGCCGTCTTCGCTGCGTGCCGGGTACAAAATGACGCTGGTCCCTTCCGCCAGCGCCGCCGCCAGAAGATAACGGGTTGTGTAGTTTTTCGATGACAGCGCCTGGATCTCGCCCTGCAGGCGCCGTGCCGGTTTGACGATCACGTCCATGGAGAAAATTCGCTCCTTCCCCGGTCGCTAACCGCTTCAAATGACCAAACGGGCAATCGCAAGGCCGGCGGCCAACGCAAGAGCGCCGAATCCATAAGAGGCTGCAACATAGCGGAACAGCCGACGCCGATCGGACCGCCACAGGAGGACTTTTTGCACGTTCAAAGTGGAATAGGTGGTGAGTCCGCCAAGAAAACCCGTCACGAGCAGCATTGACAGGACGGGAAAGGAGGCGAGCTCTTCCCATCCGGCGAGCAGACCGGCGCCGAACGAACCGAAAGTGTTCACCAGCAGCGTTGCGTGGAACGCATGCCGGGTCCGGGACACCGCCCGCCTTCCGACGGCGTATCGCACCAGGGAACCCGCGGCCCCTCCCGCGCCGACGGCAACCATGATCCACAGCGTCAAGATGGTTCGCTCCTCTTCCGGACACGAATGCCGCTTTCACCAAGACAAACGCCCCACCAGGCCAGAACAAACCCGCCCAGGGCGCTTCCCAGGCCGTAGAAAACGGCCGCCCCGTACGCCCCGAATGAAAGCAACTCCCACAGCTGGGCCCCAACGGCGCCAAACGTCGTGAACGCACCCAATAAACCGGTACCAAGTCCTTCCCTCAGCCAATCCGGAATCGAACGCCGGCTGGCATATCCCGTCAGGAATCCCAATGCCAGCGATCCGGCCAGATTGACACCCAAGGTCGCCCATGGGAACCTGCCCCCGCCGCCGTCCGGGATCAGCCAGCCGATGCCAAACCGGGCCAGCGATCCGAGACACCCTCCGGCGGAAACCGCCAATATTGTAATCCATCTTGCCGCCCGAAGTTTACCCATGCGCCTCTCCGCCGATCCGGTCCGACCCGCGGAACGGGCCGCACGCGGACAACGATTCACGAAACCCAGCGCATCAGCAGGCCGGCGATGTCCTCCGGCGTCCGCCGGGACGTGTCGATCATGCAGTGCGCAAAATCGTAGGCATGCTTGCGCGCTTCCATCAGCGCGCGCACGCGTTCCCCCGCGTCGCCGGCCAGCAGGGGCCGGACGCCCGCTTCCGCGGGCCGGGCCAGGCGGGCGGCGAGGGTTTCCGGGTCCGCCGCCAGGGCGACGACCCAGCCGGCGGACAGCATAAGGCGGCGGTTTTCTTCCCTCAGTACCGCCCCGCCGCCCGTCGCCACCACCTGTCCATCGCCCGCCAGGATATCGCGCAGGACCTGCGTTTCCAGGTCGCGGAACCAGGCTTCCCCTTCCGCCGCGAAAATTTCCGCGATGGTTTTGCCCGCCCGGCGCACGATTTCATCGTCCGTATCCACCGCGCGGTACCCGAGCCGGTCGGCGAGCAGGCGCGCCACCGTGGTTTTGCCCGTGCCCATGAAACCGACCAGCACGATGTTGCGCGGCCGTCCATCGTATTTCCGCATGGCGTCCGACGATCTCTCCGTTCAGCTTTCCAGCCAGTTGTGGTGGAAAACGCCTTCCTTGTCCACCCTTTGGAACGTATGCGCCCCGAAGTAGTCTCGCTGCGCCTGCAGCAGATTGGCCGGCAGCCGCTCCGAGCGGTAGCTGTCGTAGTAGGCCAGTGCGCTGGAGAACGCCGGCACCGGGATGCCGCTCTTCACCGCCGTGGCCACCACTTCGCGCCACGCACCCTGATATTCTTCGACGACGCCCTTGAAATAGTCGTCCAGCAGCAGATTTTTCAGCTCCGGATTGCGGGCGTAGGCGTCCTTGATTTTCTGCAGGAAGCGGGCGCGGATGATGCAGCCGCCCCGGAAGATCATGGCGATGTCGCCGTAGCGCAGGTTCCAGCCGTACGCCTCGGAGGCGGCGCGCATCTGCGCGAAGCCCTGGGCATAGGAGCAGATCTTGCTGGCGTACAGCGCCCGGCGCACCTGCTCGACGAACGCCTTCCGGTCCCCGGCGAAGGGCGCCGGCTTGGGCCCGCCCAGCCGCCTGGACGCCTCGACGCGCTCTTCCTTGAGTGCCGACAGGAAGCGCGCGAACACCGCTTCGGTGACGATGGTCAGCGGCACGCCAAGGTCGAGGGCGTTCTGGCTGGTCCATTTGCCGGTGCCCTTCTGCCCTGCGGCGTCCAGGATGACGTCCACCATGGGTTTGCCCGTTTCGGGGTCCTTTTTGGACAGGATGTCGGCGGTGATCTGGATCAGGTAGCTGTCCAGCTCGCCCTTGTTCCATTCCGCAAAGGTCTCATGCAGCTCGTCCATGGACAGCCCCGCCACGTCGCGGAGCAGGTGGTACGCTTCGCAAATAAGCTGCATGTCGCCGTATTCGATGCCGTTGTGGACCATCTTCACGAAATGGCCCGCGCCGTCCGGGCCGATGTACGTGCAGCACGGGTCGCCGTTCACGTTGGCCGCGATGGCCGTCAGGATCGGCTCCACCAGGCGGTAAGCTTCCTCGGGGCCGCCCGGCATGAGGGAGGGTCCCTTCAGGGCGCCTTCCTCGCCGCCGGAAACCCCCATGCCCAGGAAACGGATGCCCCGGGCCGAGAGCTCCTTGAAGCGGCGCTGCGTGTCGGGAAAATGCGCGTTGCCGCCGTCGATCAGAATGTCCCCTTCTTCCAGGTGCGGCAACAGCGATTCGATGGCCGCGTCGGTGCCGGCGCCCGCCTGCACCATGACGATGATTTTCCGCGGTTTCTCCAGGAGGCCGACGAATTCCGGAACCGAGAAGGCGCCGGCCAACCGCTTGCCTTTGCCGTCCGTCTCCAGGAGGTCGCGGGTTTTCTCCGGGGAGCGGTTGTACACCGCCACGGTGTACCCGCGGCTTTCGATGTTGAGCGCGAGATTGCGTCCCATGACCGCCAGGCCCATGACGCCGATGTGTGCTTTCGACATAAATCCCTTCATCCTCCGTTTTTTCACGACGATTTCCATTGTACATGTTTTGGGCTAAAACGAGAAGCCCAGTGCGCCGAGGAAGGTTCGCGCCAGGACGTAATGGCCGATCAGATTCGGATGCACGCGGTCGTGCGCCACGGCGCCCGGATAGTGGTGTTCCAGCAGGCGGTCAAAGGCCGCCTGGGTGTCCGCAAACAGCGTGCCGTGCCGTTCCGCCGTCTTCCGGACGATCGCTCCGTACCGGTCCATCATGGCCCGCATCGGATCGCCTCGGTGGGGTTCTATATAAAACGGCGTCATCAGGACCATGCCCTTCACGTGCGGCAGCGTCCGCCGCACCAGCTCGTCCAGCGTGGCTTCGTATTCGTCGGGATATACGTGTCTCTCCGGAACCAGCGGGGTGTCGAACTGCCGCCAGACGTCGTTGATGCCGATCATCACCGACACCCAGTCCGGACGATGCGCCATGACGTCGCTTTCCCACCGGGCTTTCAGGTCGCGCACCGTGTTGCCGCTGATGCCCATGTTCACCACGCGGATTTGCAGTTCGGGATGCGCCGCCTGCAGCATCGCGTTGACCAGCGCCACGTAGCCGTTTCCGAGCGTGTCGGGACGGCCCTCGCCCACCGGTCTTTGCCGTTCGCAATCGGTGATGGAGTCGCCGATCATGAGCAGTTTGTCGCGCGGATTCAGCTTCATCTCGAGCCCTCCCTCCCATCCGGCTTTTTCTGTGAAAAACCCGCACATGAATAAAAAGTACCAGAAAATGAGCCGCCTGCAAATCTTTTTGCGCGATTCGGACAAAAAAACAAGGCCGCCCCCAAGGCGGCCGTGACCGGTCACATTTCCAGCTGCATCATCTCAAGCCGCATGTTCCGGAGTCGCTGCTTGCACGCATCCGCTTCCTCGGTTCGTCCCTGCTGCAGGGCCTCGTAAAGCACAGCCAGTTCGTAATCGATTTCCAGCCGGAGGACGCGGGCGCGCTGCTCGGCCCGCTTGGAACGAAACGCCTGCAGCATTTCTTCCACCGTCACCTGGGGGCGCCCGGGCCGGTTCGGGTAGACCGTCCGGTGGTCCATGCCCTTCACCTCCGACAATGCGGTCGCGTCCGGAAGCGGCCGAATGTTCGGACAACTTCTTAAACCTATCTTACAACCCCATTTTATGTTCTGGCAACACGGTTTCTTGCCTGTTTTACAGGGAAACTTTCCCGTGAAAATGGAGGGTTGCGCGACCGCGGACGACCGCGGAGAAGAAACTCAGGCGGAGTGCGGGGCCGCCTGGTCCAGGCGGCGGAAGCGGAAAAGCAGCCCGAGGGCGGCCAGCGACAGCAGCCCCGCCACCGCGTAGGGCAGCCAGTCCGCCAGCCAGAGCAGCGCCGCCCCGAGCAGCGGTCCCGCGATGCGGCCCAGGCTGTCCATCGAGGAGTTGAGGCCGGAGGCAAGGCCTTGGCCCACCGTCGCTTTCTGGGTGATGAGCGAGGTCACGCAGGGCCTCAGAATCGCGTTGCCGACGCCGAAAATGCACAGGCAGACCGTGGCGGCCGTCCAGCTGTCGGCGGTCAGCAGCAGGAAAAAGCCGGCCGCGGAGATGACGAGGCCGAGGCCGATGTACCAGCCTTCCCGGCCGTGCCTGACATACCGGCGGACGAATCCCCCCTGCACCAGTGCGCCGATCAGGCCGCAGAAGAAAAACATGATGCCCACGTTGAGCGGCGTGGCGGCAAACCGGTCCATGCCGTACAGCTGCAGCGTGGCCTCCAGGATGGCCAGGGAAAAGGTGACGAAAAAGGCGAGGATATAAAGGTACTTGAGGGACCCGCGGAAGGCAGCCCAGCGGGAGGCGCGGGGCTTGTCCCGCTGAAGCGCCCGTTGTTCGGCGGGAAGGGATTCCTTCAGCTGCATCCACCCGAGGACGAACGTCAGCAGCGAAAGGCCCGCCGCGGCAAAGAACGGCGTGCCGAGGCTCACCTTGCTGAGCAGGCCCCCGACGAAAGGACCGAAGGTAAAGCCGAGACCGATGCTCATGCCGATGGCGGCCATTCCCCGGGTGCGTTCCCGCTCGCCGGTGATGTCCGCCACATATGCCACGATGGACGCCGTCACGGCGCCGGAAAAAAATCCCCCGAGCAGCCGCGAAGCGTACATCAGCCAAAGCCGGTCCTCCGCCAGCCCGAACAGCACAAAGCTGACGCAAAAACCGAGCACGCCGGTCAGGATCACAGGGCGGCGTCCCACCCGCTCCGACCGGCTGCCCCAGAAGGGGGAAAACAGAAAGGACATGAGGGAATAAAGGGAAAGCAACAGTCCGGTGTGCCACTCGGCGGTCGTCCGGTCGATGTCGGCGACCATCATCGGCAGCACGGGGATGATGATGCCGAACCCGAGAAACACCGTAAATATCATCAGCGCGGCCACGGCCAGCCTGCGGTCCATGCAGCGCGCCTCCTTCCGGTATCCGTAACAATCCCTATCGTAGCACACGGACAACCCGGTTCCAAATTTTTCGGCGTGACGGTTTTGTGAAACTTGCGGCGCCCGCCGGCCCGGCGGCCATTGCAATCGCGTGCGTTTTTGCTATACTCAGCTTGTCCCGGGTGTCGATCCTTCGAAACCCGCGGGACGAAGAGCCTGACAGGAAAAGACGGTGACCCGCCATGGACCATTCCCGCGCGCCGTTGTTCGAAGCGGTGCGCCGCCATGCCGCGCAAAGGCCCCTGCAGTTCCACATTCCCGGCCACAAGCGGGGCGCCGGCATGGACCCCGAATTTCGCGCGTTCGTCGGGGACAACGTGCTGTCCATCGACCTGATCAATATCGCCCCGCTGGACGATCTGCACCAGCCGGCGGGGGTGATCCGCGAGGCCCAGGAGCTGGCGGCCGACGCGTTCGGCGCGGACGCGACATTTTTCTCCGTCCAGGGGACCAGCACCAGCATCATGACGATGATTCTGTCCGTCTGCCGGGAAGGCGACAAGATCATCGTGCCGCGCAACGTGCACAAATCGGTGCTTACCGCCATCATCTTCGCCGGCGTCCGGCCCGTTTTTCTTTCGCCGGTGCGCGACGTGAACCTCGGCATCGACCACGGGGTGACGACCCAGGCGGTGCGGCGCGCCCTGGAACGCCATCCGGACGCGGCCGCCGTGCTGCTCATCAACCCCACCTATTTCGGCGTGTGCGCCAATCTCCGGGAAATCGTCGATCTGGTGCACGAATACGACATCCCGGTGCTGGTCGACGAAGCCCACGGCGCGCTGATCCATTTCTCCGACCGGCTGCCGCTCTCGGCGATGCAGGCGGGGGCGGACATGGCGGCCACCAGCGTGCACAAGCTGGGCGGATCGATGACGCAAAGCTCGGTGCTGAACGTGCGGGCGCGGCGCATCAATCTCCGGCGCGTGCAGACGATTTTCAGCATGCTGACCACCACCTCCACCTCCTACCCGCTGCTCGCCTCGCTGGACGCGGCGCGGCGCCATCTCGCCCTGCACGGCAGGGAGATGGCGGAGCGGACCCTGGAACTGGCGCAGCGGGCCCGCCGGGCGATCAACGCCATCGACGGCCTGTACTGCTTCGGGGAGGAAATTCTGGGCGGCGAAGCGACCTACGCCTACGATCCCACCAAGCTGACGATCCACGTACGCCATCTCGGCATCACCGGATACGAGGCGGAAGACTGGCTGCGCCGCCGCCACCGCATCGAGGTGGAGCTGAGCGATCTGTACAACATCCTCTGCCTGGTGACGCCGGCCGACGACGAAAGCACCGTCTGCGCCCTGGTGGAAGCGCTGGACGAACTGGCCCGGGAATTCCGCAATACGCGCCAGGTCCGCGAAGTGGCGGTGAAAATTCCCGAGATCCCGCAGCTGTCGCTCACGCCCCGTGACGCGTTCTTCGGGGAGACGGAAGTCATCCCCTTCGAAGAGTCGGCCGGACGAATCATTTCGGAATTCATTTATGTATATCCGCCGGGAATCCCGATCCTGCTTCCCGGGGAAGTCATCTCCCAGGAACTCATCGACTACATCCGCGAACATCTCGAGGTCGGCCTGCCGGTCAAAGGCCCGGAAGATCCCGATATCCGGCGGATCAAGGTGATCGTGGAGGAAAAACCGATCTCCTGACGGTCCGGTGCCCGCCGCCGGGCGCGAAAAAAAACCGGCGCCCGCGGCGGGCGCCGCCCGGGGCCGGTCGTTGTCAAGGACGTTCCGATTTGCTATGATGGGCGGGGAGGTGCCATGCATGAGCCAAAGCGCATACATATCCCTGGTTGTCCCGCAGCCCGATCGGACGCTCACCCTCGAGATGGTGAAAGAGCAGCTGGAGCATTACCGGGAGCAGACTTCGCTGACCGGCCGGCAGGTGGGCTGGGACTACGCGGACGCGGCTTTTCCGTACACCATCGAGACCCGTCCCGGCGAAGAAAACCGGTGGTTTTACCTGAAAGGCACGAATCCCCTGTACAAATACATTATCTTTGGCGTCGGCGAGCGGCAGGAGGGGGACGCGACCATTCCGTACATCCAGGTCGTGCTTCCCGACGGGGCCACGCACGGGGACAAGGGGAAGGCCAACGAAATCTGCAAATGGCTCGGCAGGCGGCTTCAGGCGGAAGTCAAGCTGTTCAACGGCAGGATCATGCGCTTCCAGCCGCTGAAATAACCGAACCACCCGCAAGCGTCGAGGGCGTCAGGCCTTCGTTTTTTCTTTTGCCGGCTTATTCGGACTCGCGGGCGACGATTTCCTCGTACACGCGGACGACGCGGTTCCATTCGTCCTCGTCTTCGATGTTCACCAAGACTTCGTCTTCGCCGTCCTGTTCGACGCGGAAAATGACGCCGTCTTCTTCCGGGTCGTTGCGGTCGAGCAGCACGGCGTACGTCCGGCCCCCCGTCTCGAACGAGTAAACGAGGATCATCTCGTGTTCCCGGCCTTCTTCATCGGTCACGATGAACACGTCTTCGTCATGGTCGTGGACGCAGTTTTCGTCATGGACATGGTCGCTCATGGGGTTCCTCCGTTCAAAGGAAAAATTTGGTGTTGCAAAGGCACTTTCCCGTATCGTACCACGCGGCAGGCCCCGGGTCAACTCGGATGGAACCGGGAAAGGAAAAGGCGGTCCGATTGCGGACCGCCTCCTTTTACCGTCCGTATCCCGGGCGCGCGTCACGGGCTGGCGATGTACAGGGCCTTTTCGCCCACGACGTAGAACCGGTCGCCGCCCTCCGGCTTCATCCAGAACTTCACATAGTACTTGCCGGCATATTCGAAGTAGTAGTTGGCCTGCGTGGTGATGACGAACTTTTCCCCGCTCTGGAACGCGTCGTCCGACTTGTTCAGCGACAGCAGGACCTTGTCGTATTCATTCCCCTTGTTGTACGGCGTGGAAATCGTCAGCATGATTTCCGAGATCTTGTGCTCGAGGCCGTCGACCGCCACGTGCATGTAAAACGTCGCCGTCCGGCCCTTGAAGAAATCCTGGAAGTTGCGCTGGGAAATGGTGGCGATGTTCACGTTCGGCTTGTGAAGCGCGACATCCGTGCCGTCCCTAACGATCATGGCGTGCATTTTCTCCGCCGCGTCCTCGAGGTCCAGATAGACCTTGCCATCGAACGCCGTGGCGGCGATGCTGTTGTACTTGTTGAAGCTGACGCTCAATCCGGCCGTTTGGGCGTAGATCGTAAGGCCTCCCGCAAACAGAAGAAGCAGCATGAGCAGTAGCGTTTTTCGGAGCTTCACGTGGCCTACCTCCGTCATCCGTGCGCTTCCATTTCTTTCATTCCCTTATACCCAAATCTCGCGGGAAAGTTGCGGTCCGCAAAAAAATCGGTGCCGCCGGCCCATGAAGCCGCGGACGTCCGGCAAAACCGGACCGGAAGCCCGGGCGGAACGCCCTATTCCAGCAGCCAGCGAAGGATGCGCCCGAGGGCGTCCTCTACCCCTTCGTGCGCAAGCCCGCCGGGACCGTGCGCCGGCGCGAAACAGCACACCTTGCCCTGGCCGTGGCGGTGCGCCCAGCCCGCGGCCGCTTCGCCGTCCGCGGAAGCCGAACGCAGGAACACGTTGGTAGCAGCCGTATCGCATTCCGTGAAATAGTGCTCGTCCATGATTTCAAAAGGTTGCGCCGGCGCCAGGCCGAACCCGTCCGGAACGCCGCTGTAGCGCACGATCCGCTCGCCGTCGGGATGGCGGAGAAAACGGCCGCGCAGCATGTGCACATAGGGGCCGTCCGGATCGCGGCAGGCCAGCCCGGAGTGCCAGGCGAGCCAGCTTCCGCCCCGTTCCACGTAGCGCGCGATGCGCTCCTGCACCGGCGTGGTCAGCCAGCGGGTATCATCCCCCGGCCCCCTCCGGTCCATCTTGAACATCACCACCGCGTCGGGCATCGCCTCCAGTTCTTCCGCCAGCCGGTCCTCGTCCGCCGGCTGCAGCGCAACGTCCCCCAGCGGCTCCGCCGCCCGGCGCAGCGCGTCCTCCGCCATGTCCGCGCGGTGGTAAATGTCACCCAGCACCGCCAGAATCGTCTTCATCCCGCCATCTCCTTTCGCCGGTTATATGCGCCGCCCCATCCATCCCTTCCGGCAAAGTCGCAAAAATCAACAAAATGGCATCCAATCCGCATTGACTTTCCGCGGCGATGCTGATATGATGTTAATTGCTTTCGGTCGACGTGATCTCATAGCTCAGTTGGGAGAGCACCATCTTGACAGGGTGGGGGTCGCAGGTTCAAGTCCTGCTGAGATCACCATTTTTATACGCAAAATCGGGAACCTGGCGCAAGGGTTCCCTGTTTTTTTTCGTCCGCCCGCTCCCCTTTTTCGGCGTTCTCCGCCTTCCGACTCAATTCCTCACCGCATCAGGGACAAACGGCCGGACAAAAAAATGAGAAATTGGAATCAGCCGGAAAAGCGCAACATTTTGAGGCCGGGAACCGTAAAAGAGGGTGACTTCGGTGCGCACCCGAATCAAGCAGCAAAGGAGGGCTTCGACAGGTGAAACACGCACTGAAAAAACGATTGACGCTGCTGACCGTGCTGGCGATCGTCTTTACCCTGTTTGCCGGAGGCACCGCATACGCATTCAACGATAAAGGAAACGGAAAAGAAAACAGACAGGCAAAAGAAGCAAAGGAACAGATTCGCCCGATCAAGGACCGGGAGTTCTGGCTGGGCTTCCCGTTCGGGAAAATCCGGCCGGACAAGGCGCTGGACAACGCTTCGGCGATCGGCGCCATCGTCAAGGCGTTCGACCTGAAGGTGAAAAACGGGTCCCAAAAAGCGAGCGACCTTTTCACCAAGATCCGCGACAACGCCCGGTACGCCGACGAGTTCGTGGCCGCCAGCCAGAACGGCCTCGCCATCGCGAAGGATATCAACCCGAACGCTTCCGTCTCCCGGGAACAGTTCGCGAAATGGCTGTACGAAGCCATTCAGGCCACCGGCGACCGCTTCTGGACGCAGATCTATACGACGTTCGCCGACGAGAATGAGGTCAGCGAAGGCTACATGGAGGCCATCCAGCGCCTGCTGTCCGCCGGGGTCATCGAACTGGACAAAAACGGCAAATTCCGCCCCAAAAGCGCCATTAAGCGGGGAGAAGCGGCCGCGATGCTCAAGAAGGCCGTGGAACTCTTCGGACCGGAGCAGGGCAAGGATAAACCCCGGCCGCAAAAGCCGGGTCAACTGACCGACATCCGGCTGGCGACCGAAAAGGTGAACGACGACATCCTGAAGGTGACCGTGTTTGCCAACGCCCCGCATCCGGGATACGGCCTGGAGATTTCCGCCATTCACTTCAAGGACGGCGTGGCCACCATCCACTACCGCGTGATCAAGCCGGATCCGGACAAGATGTATGCACAGGTCATCACCCAGGTCCAGGCGGTCACGTATATTCCGGCGTCCTACAAGGCCGAGCTGCATGAACCGGGCAAAAAGGCCAAAAGCGACAAATAAAATCCTTCCAGCAAAATAACCGCAAATAGACAGGGTCACGGAGGAGGCGCGAAGCCGGCCGCGCTGATGCCCACGGCATCCGCGGGGAACCGGCGCAGCGCCTCTTTTGCGAAGCGGTCCAGAACTTCCGGCCGGTACCAGTCGGCCAGGCCCAGCGCTTCGTAACGCCCGGGCATGCCGAGCAGCCGGCTGCGCACGCCGCCGCTCCCGTCGCCGCGGAAATAGTCGTCCACGACGATGCGCGGCACCGCCTCGGCCAGCCGCTCCACAAAGCGGGGCGAATGCGGCAAAAGCGGCGATACGGCGGCCTGCACGGGGATGCCCGCCTCCCGCAGCCGTTGCAGCGCCTTGAAGCGCGCGGCCAAAGGCGGCGCGGCGGGCGTGAACGCCCGGCGCATGTCTTCCAGATCGGTCTCCACCGTGACGCTGACCCGCACGCGTCCGCCCAGCCGGCGGAACAGATCGGCGTCGCGGGCAACCAGCGGGCTTCTCGTCTGCACCAGCAGGAAATCGGGCGGCTGCTCCGCCATGGCCTCCAGCAGGCGCCGGGTGATCCGCGCTTTCGCTTCCATGGGCTGATAAGGGTCCGTCGCCGAAGACATGAATACGGTGACGGGCCCTTTCTGTCTGGCCCTGGCCAATTCATCCTTCAGCGCCGCGGGGTCGCCGCCCTTGGCCTCCGTCCATTCCCCCCACGGGGCATCGCGGCGGAACGCCACCGGCAGCCGCCGGACGTAGCAGTAGGAGCAGCCGAACCGGCACCCCACATAGGGGTTGAGCGTGTGCGTGTACCCGCGCAAAAATCCCGTGGCCGGCGCAAGCCAGCGAAAGGCCGCCATGGCGCCTCCTTTCCCCGGACCGAACCCGGACGGTCGGCGAATAAAAAACTTCCTGTACCGCAATAATATGGCCCGAACCCACCACTTTGCAAGGAGGCGTGATTCCGCATGCCCCTCATCCCGTACGAGCCTTTCCGCCACCTGGACCAGTTCCGCCGGGAATGGGACCGCTTCTTCCCGGCCGATTTGCCGCTCCGTCAATGGTTCGGCCTGTCGCCCGACGTTCCCGGCATCGACGTGTACGAAACCGAAAACGAAGTGGTGGCCGTCTGCGACCTGCCTGGCCTTGAAAAAAAGGACGACGTGCACATCGACGTGGACGGCCGGATGCTGACCGTCAGCGGCACGATCCAGCGGACCTACGAAACGGAAAAAGACCGCATGCACCGGCAGGAGCGGTTCGCCGGCCGGTTCCAGCGGTCGGTCTCCCTGCCGGCGAACGTCGACGCGGACGGCGTCAGGGCCACCTACAAAAACGGCGTCCTCGAAATCCGCATGCCGAAACTCAAGGCCGAAGGCCGGCGCCGCATCGACATCGAGTTCCACTGAGGGTTCAATCCAAGTCGGGGATGAAATCCTTGGCGCTGATTTGATACTTGTTCATCTTGTACAGCAGGTTCTGTCGGGACAGGCCCAGCTTCCGGGCGGCGGCCGCCACGTTGCCGTGGCATTCCTGCAGCACCTTTTGGATCATGCCGGATTCGATTTCGTTCAGCCGCTCGTTCAGCGAGAAGGATTCCCCGTCCTCCGGCAGCGCCAGCGGATCATGGGCCGCCTTGTGGCGGAATTCGCGGATTTCCCTCGGGAAATCCTCCAGGGAAATGCGCTCTTCCCGGCACAGCACCACCGCCCGCTCGACGGCGTTTTCCACTTCCCTCACGTTCCCCGGCCAGGGATATTCCGTGAGCAGCTCCATCAATTCCTTCGAAATGGTGTAATTCCTGCCCGTTTTCTCCCTGTGACGCTGCAGGAAAAATTCCACCAGCACGGAAATGTCTTCCTTGCGCTCCCGCAGCGGGGGAATGTGGATGTCCACGATGTTCAGCCGGTAATACAAGTCTTCGCGGAACTTCCCGCTCTGCACCATCTCCCGCAGATTGCGGTTGGTGGCGGAAATGATGCGCACATCCACCCGCCGCAGCTGGTTGCTGCCCAGCCGCATGAAGGTTTTCTCCTGGGTCACCTGCAGGAGTTTCGCCTGGAGGGACGGGGAAATTTCCCCGATTTCGTCCAGGAAGATGGTGCCTTTGTCGGCGGCCTCGAATTTCCCCTGGCGGGAGGCGACGGCCCCGGTGAAGGCGCCTTTTTCATACCCGAACAGTTCGCTTTCCAGCAAATGTTCGGGGATGGCCGCGCAGTTTACGGTGATGAACGGCCCTTTGCTCCGGCCGCTGAGTTCATGGATCAGCCGCGCGAACATGCTTTTGCCCGTTCCGCTCTCGCCGTGCAGGAGGACGGTGGCGTTCGTGTCCGCCACCCTTTCGATCAGCTGGAAGATCCGGTTCATCGTGGCGCTGGCGCTTACATACGGCTTGACGGCCATGATCCGGTTCAGCTTTTCCTTCAGGATGTCGTTTTCGGCCTTGACCGACAGCCATTCATAGGCCCGCTCGATGACGATCACGATTTCCTCCAGCTTGGCCGGTTTCGTGATATAGTCAAAGGCGCCCGCCTTCATGGCGGCCACCGCGCTCTCGATGTTTCCGTAGGCGGTCATCACGATGAACACCTTGTTCGGATACAGGGGAACAAACTCCTGGAGCAGATCCAGTCCGGTGGTGTCCAGCAGCATCAGATCCAGCACCACGATGTCCACCTGTTCGTTATGGATGCGCAGGCGCGCTTCTTCCCCGCTGGCCGCCGTCAGGACGGTATATCCCTTCTTCTGCAGGGAGGATTTCAAAATCTGCAGGAGCTGAATCTCGTCATCCACCAGAAGAATCCGTTTCATTGTCCCGTCCCCTCCGATCCTTGAGGATTGTATTTGGGGATTTGCAGGATCAGGGTGGCGCCTCTGCCCTCTTCGCTTTCCGCCCGGATCGTGCCGCCGTGGCGGACCACGATTTCATGGGCGACGCTGAGACCCAGTCCCGTCCCGGTGGGCTTCGTGGAATAAAACGGATTGAAGATTCTGGACAAATGATGGGGATGGATGCCCTTGCCGGTATCGCTGATTTCCACGGTCCACATGTCCCCGGAATCCCTGACGGCGATGCGCAGCACCCCGCCCGAATCGCCCATGGACTGCAGGGCGTTCAGGATGATGTTCAGAAACACCTGCGCCATTTCGTTGCGGGAAACCCAGGCTTCCGCCGAAACGGGGCCGTAAAACCGCTCGACGGCGATCCGCTGTTCCCGGATGCGGTGGCGGAGCAGGTACAACAGCTCTTCGATGATCGGAATCAAATCTTCCCTGGAGCGGTTCTCCGCCGTCTGCTTTTTGGACAGCAGCAAAAAATTCGTCAGCAGCTGGTTCATCCGTTCCAGGGTGGCCAGGATGTGCCGGTTCAGTTCCCGAACCGCCCGGTGATCGGGCGCGCCTTCGTTCAGCTCGATTTCCATCGCTTCGGCCGCCGCATGGATGATGCTGAGCGGATTTTTGATTTCGTGGGCGATGCTCGCCGTAATTTGGCCCATGGCCGCCAGCTTTTCCGTTTGCCGCAGGTAGTCCTCCATTTTCTTGATTTCGCTGACGTCGCGGACGACCAGGATCGCCCCCAGCACCTTGTTGTCTTCGCCGCGAAACAGGGAGGAATGGATGACGACGTCATAGCGGTTGCCGTACTTGTCCGTGATATAGCTTTCCACGTCATGGAACTCCGTGCCCTCTTTCAGCGTTTTCCATGACAGGAAATCGCTCTTGTTGTCCTTGAACGGAATTTCGATGATCGGTTTGCCGATCAGCTCTTCCCGCCGATAATGGGTGATCTTTTCCGCCGCCTTGTTGAATGTGGTGATTTCCCCTTCGTTGTTGATCGTGATGACCATGTAGGGGATGGACTCCAGAATGTAGAAAAGCCTTCTTTCCTTTTCCGTCAGTTCCCTCGCCATCTGGTCCATGACGACGGACAGATCCTGCAGTTCGTCTCTGGTGGTCAGCAGATCAAATTGCGTCCTGGCGTTCTCCTTGTATTCCCGGGCTTGCCGGGTCAGCTGGAGAATCGGCCTGAGCACGCGGGTGGACCCGTAAATCACCAGACATCCGAGCAGGAACATGGCCACCGCGAAGGCGGTCCGGAGCAGGTTCCGTACGTCCTGTGCCGGCGCCATCGCCTGCGTGACCGCTTCCCCGCCGAGCAGGCCCATTTGCCCGAATTTCATCGGCCGGTAGGCGACGATCTGCTCGCCGCCGAACAACTCGTCCTGGATGATGCCGTACCTTCGCTTGTACAGAAAATCGTAAAGCTTGTGATCGGCGAGGGAGGTGCCGATGTAGGCCTTGTCGCTGTGGGCCACAATGGTGCCGCTCTCGTCCAGGATCGCATTGAATCCCTGTTTGTCGATTTTCAGGTCGTACAGATAGTTTGATAACGTTTCCACGTTGACGTATGCGGAAACGCCGCCGACCGTTTCGCCCCGGTCGTCCAGGATGGGATGGACGATGGCGATGGATTTCTTCCCGTTGGGGAGATCGATCAGCGGGGAAAAAAATAGGTCCGGCTCCATTCCAGCCGTTCCAGAAACGAGGCCGTCGGGAGTTCGTCCGCGTATTTGATTTCCGGCACGCTCTCGATGGTGCGGCCGTCGGCGTCGAACGCGTGCACGAACATGTACAGCGGATTGTAGGCGACGATCCGTTCGATTTCCGAATGGTACAGGCCCGACTCGTCGATATGCGAATACAAACCGATGAATTGCGAAATGACCCGGGTGTCGTGCAGGATTTTTTCGAAAATGTCGTTCATCCGCTTGCTGAGCGACTTGGCGATCAATTCGTCCCGGTAGTACACTTCCCGCTGGATGGAGTTGTCCAGCACCTGCATGGTCAACAGGTAAATCAGGGCAAAGGTGATGAGCACGACGACCGATGTCTGCAGCAGAAACCGTCTGACCATTTTGGATTTCAGCAGGTTCATCGCGGCTCATCTCCTTCATGCTGACATTATACCAGACGGTCCGCGGACGCCCGGCCTTCCGCGAGAACGGCATAATTCAGCGTTCTGCGGGACCTGAGCAACAGACGCTGGTCAAACCATCTCCCCGCGGGCCGGGTGGGAAAGCGGAAAAAGGCCAAGCCTTCTCCCGGCGGCATGACTTTCGTCCCGTCCAGCCCCTCGTGCGCGTCCGAACCGTAAAGCCCGCTTCCCTCGCCGTATCCGGACACCAGGGCATAGACCTGCGCGGACTGCGCCACCGCCTGCATGGACGGCAGCGGGCGCTCCGGCCCGGCATCGGCCGTGACCACGATCACCAGATCCGCCCGGTGGACCGACATGAGGCCCGCCGCTTCCGGAAAATTCGTGTCGTGGCCCGTGAGCAGACCGACCCTTCCCAGCTTTTTGGAGTGGCAGACCGCGATCTCCCGGCCCGGCGACGCCCACCGGCGGTCTTCACCGGTCAGGTGGGTTTTCCGGTACACCCCTTCGATCTCGCCCTCCGGGCCGATCAGGATGACGGATGAAAAAAATTCGTCCCCTCTTCGTTCCGGAAAACCGAAAACCAGGTGCAGGCGGTGCCTGGCGGCGAGCTCCCGGAAGCGCCGCGCCGTTTCTCCGTCCAGGCTTTCCGCCAGTTCGCGGATCGCCGCGGGTTCCGGACCGGCCGGCATGCCGGTGAGGGCGAGCTCGGGAAAAACGATCACATCCGGTCCGCCGCTTTCCCCTTGCGCAAAATTCCCTGCCCGATGCCGCAGGCTTCCGCGAGCAGTTCCACCAGATGGACGGCCCGGGTCTCGCCGGCCATGCCCGCCCGTTCGACCCCGAGCTTCATCTGCAGCATGCATCCCGGGTTGGTGGTCACAATGATGTCGGCCCGGGTTTTTTTCGCTTTTTCCATTTTGCCGTCCAGCATTTGCATCGATTCCTGAAAATGCTGCAGGTTGTAGATGCCGCCGGATGCGCAGCAAAGTTCGCTCTGCTCCAGCTCGGCAAACGTCACGCCGGGGACCGACCGGATGAGCTCCCGCGGTTCTTTCCACACGCCCTGTACGTTGCGCAGATGGCAGGAATCCTGGTACGTGACCACCGCTTCGACCGGCTTCACATAAGGCAGGGGGCCGAATTGCACGAGCAGCTGCGTGATGTCTTTGGATTTTGCGGCAAACCGTTCCGCGCGCCCGCTCCACTCCGGATCGTCCCGGAACAGGTGGGGGTATTCCTTGAGCATCGCACCGCATCCGCCGGCGTTGTTGACCACGCAATCCGCCCCGGAGGCCTCGAAGGCCTCGATGTTTCGCTTCGCGAGTTCCCTGGCCTCTTCCGTATAGCCCTGGTGCGCGTGCAGCGCGCCGCAGCAATTTTGGCCTTTCGGCACGACCACTTCCAGACCGGCCATGGTGAGCAGTTCGATGGACTGCCGGTTGATCCGGTTCATCATCGCGTCCATGACGCACCCGGCGAAGAAGGCGACCCTCGCCTTTTTTTCGCCCCTGGCCGGGAACACTTCGCCGAAGCGGTATCGCCGGAACGGGGACTCCGCTTCCGGGAGGACCCGCTCGAAGGCGGCCAGCGGCGCGAAGCGCTTCTCCAGGACCCCGGCAGCGCGAACCAGCCTGCCGAGCCCCATCCGCTGGTACAGCCACATGCCGGCACCGGCGAGACGCAGGCGCCGAGGATACGGAAACAGCCTGCGCAGCGCAAGGACCGTCACCCTGCGCTTCCACTTGCCTTCGGCGGACGGGCCCTGCTGCCCTGCGCTGTGGTGGTGCAGGGCGATCGCTTCCTTCGCCGCTTCCAGGATGCTTCCGTACGGGACGTTGACGGGACAGGCCACCTCGCAGGCACGGCAACCCAGGCACAGATCCAGCGGCGGAGCGAGATGTTCCCCGATGTCAATCTTTCCCTCGGCGGCCAGGCGGACCAGATTGATCCGGCCCCGCGGCGAAGCCGATTCCTTGCCCATGGTCTGGTACGTCGGACAAACCGGCAGGCAATAGCCGCACTGCACGCAGCGGTTCGCGCTTTCATGGGCGGCGTTGAACAATCGTTCCCGCAAGGATTCCATCAGATCAGCTCCACCTTCGTCTGGCCGGGCCGCGGGAAAATTTTCCCCGGATTCATGATGCCGTTGGGGTCCCAGCTGTCTTTGATTTTCCGCATCATCGCCAGCCCCGCGGGGCCCAGTTCCATTTCCATGTAAGGCGCCTTCAGGGTGCCGATCCCGTGTTCGCCGGACAGGGTGCCGCCCAGCGACACCGCCGCTTCGAAGATTTCGCCGATGGCCAGTTCCACCCGCTTCATTTCTTCCCGGTTCCGTTTGTCCGTGATGATGTTCGGATGCAGGTTGCCGTCGCCCGCGTGGCCGAAGACCACCAGCTGCAGCCGGTACTTCTCCCGGATCTCGTGCAGCTTCCTCATCATGGCCGGAATTTGGCTGCGCGGAACGGTGGCGTCTTCGGAAATTTTGGTCGGGCCCATTTTGGTGATGGCCGGGGAAACCATCCTGCGCGCCTTCCAGATCGCGTCGCGCTCCGCCTCGTCCTTCGCCACGTTCACCAGGCTGGCGCCCTGCCGGCGGCAAATCTCTTCGCAGCGGACGATTTCCTCTTCCACCGCGGCGGGATGTCCGTCCACCTCGATGATGACAACGGCTTCCTTGTCCACGGGCAGTCCGCAGAGCGAATATTCTTCCACCGCCCGGATGCAGGCGTTGTCCATCAGCTCCATGGCGGCCGGCAGGATGCCGGACGACAAAATTTTCGTGATGGCGTGCCCCGAATCTTCCACCCGGTCGAACGCGGCCAGCAGCGTCTTGCGCGCCGGCGGCTTGGGAATCAGCCTGAGGATGATTTCCGTGACGATGCCCAGCGTCCCTTCCGATCCCACGATCAGCCGGGTCAGATCGTATCCCGTCACGTTTTTGACCGTTTTCCCGCCCGTGCGGATGATATCCCCCAGCGGCGTCACCACTTCCAGCCCGATGACGTATTCCTTGGTTGTGCCGTATTTGAGCCCCTTCGGCCCGCTGGAATTTTCCAGGATGTTGCCGCCGATGGTGGAGACGTGGGAGCTGCTCGGGTCCGGCGGGTAGAACAATCCGGCTTCTTCCGCTTTTTTGTGGATGTCGGCCGTGATGATGCCCGGGGACACGATGGCCAGCAGATTTTCCCGGTCGATGATCAGCTTGTCTTTCATTTGGGACATGTCCAGCACCATGCCGCCGTACACCGGCAGCGGGCCGCCGCTTAGGGAAGTGGCGCTGCCCCGCGGGTACACGGGGATCTTGTGCCGGTTGCACAACTTGACCAGCGCGCTGATCTCTTCGGCGGATTTCGGCTGGATCACCACGTCCGGCAAATATTCGCCGAAGGACGCGTCATACCCGTAGGAATGGCGCTCGGCCAAGTCCAGAAAGATCCGTTCCCGCGGGACAATCCGCCTGATTTCTTCCAACACGTGTTCGTTCATGTCCAACCCCCTTCCGCCGGCCGCCGTCAGATCCCCAGCAGGGAGCGCGGGTTGCGCACGAGCATCGTCTCGATTTCGCGTTCCCGGATGCCGCACCGCAAGAGTTTCTCCACAAAATCGCTCAGGGCCCGGACCACGGGAATGTTGTGCGACTGGCCGTAATCCGTCACCAGCACGCACGAGTCGGCGCCCAGCGCGCGGATGCTGTCCGCCATTGCCTGCACGGACAGGTCGTTGAAATCCTCCCCGCAAGCCAGATAGCATTTTTCGATCACCGCGCCCTTGGCCGCCAGGCGACGCTGCATCTCCAACGGCACCGGCGCGATGCCCAGGTCGGCATGCTGGACCAGAATTTTTTCGACGCGATGCTCTCGGGCCGCATCCACCAGCGCTTCCGCTTCTTCGGCGCTCAGATGGCCCGTGGCCAGGATGATGCCGGCATCGGCGATCAGTTGGAGAATTTCCCGCACATTCGGCAACAGCCTGCGATCTTCATCCCAAATTACCAAACCTTCCTCCGGGTGGACAAGGGGTTTGCCGCTGTTGAAAAACCGGGTCTTCTTTTTGGCGAAATGGCATTGGTGCTGGCGCGAAGAAAACGTCGGCATCCAGATGATCCTGGCCCCCAGCCGGATGGCCGCGTCGACGGCCGACGGCGACAGCCCGCCGGTAAAGTGGTTGCAGACGAGGCCGCCGTACACGTGGAGCCCCGGCTCCTTCTCGCGGATCAGGAAGGCTCTTTCCGCCGTCATGGACTCGTGGGATTTGAGCACGACGCCGGCCATGCCCGCTTTCTTGACGTCTTCGATGAGTTCCCAGTCCGTCTGCCGGCGCGGAAAAATGCTGGGATGGCTGTGACAGTGGAGTTCGATGGCGCCTTTCAGCAACGGATGATATTCGGTCATGTGCGATCCGCCTCCCGCATCCTGTCTGGCGCAAAAACGGATGAAGGGAGGACGGCAGGGCATGTCTGCCGTCACCCCTTGCATTTCCCTCACAGGACGTTGAAAAACTCGATCACCCTGTCCATGAGCCGGTTCATTTCCGGGTGATCCCTGTACATGAAATCGTTGTGCTTGCCGTCGATCCAATAGAGCGTCTTCGGCTCCCGCGCGGCGGCGTACAGCGCCTCGGCTTCTTCGCGCGGATGCAGCAGGTTGGACTTGCCGTGGGCGATGAAAAGCGGGCGGGGCGCGATTTTCGCCGCCTCCGCTTCGGCGTTCATTTCCACGATCGATTCGGTAAACTGCAGGGCCGTCTGTTTGCCGAAGGCGGGAATGTGCGCCAGCTCCACGTTCACGTGCTGCTCCGTCGTTTCATCCAGCGGATAATGGAGGAACGGGTCCGCCAGCAGCGACTGCCCGGTGGTGACCCGGCGGACGCGGTCTTCCTCGATCTGCTGCAGGATGCGGTGCCAGTTGACATAGGTGTGCACCGATTTCAGCCACCGTTCCCCCACGTAGAATCCGTTCAGGGCGGCGACGGCCCTGACCCTTGGGTCCGCCGCCGCGGCGCGCACCACGTTGGAGGCGCCCATGCCCCAGCCGATAAGTCCAATCCGCTCCGGGTCGACTTCGTCCCGGGTCCGCAGGTAGGTGATCGCGTTGCGGATGTCCTGCACCTGCTCGTCCAGGATCACCCTTCCCCGGACGCCTTCGCTTTTGGCGAATCCCCGGTAGTCGAAACCGAGGCAGACGAAGCCGGCTTTGGTCAAATATTCGCTGAACAATTTCGGATAAAACTCATTGAATCCCTGGTATCCGGAATTGGGGATGATCGCCGGCCGCCGTTCCCCCGGTTTGTAGTCGTCCGGCAAATAGAGCGCGCCGTCGAGTTTGCATCCTTCACTGTAAAATTCAGTCTGCACTACCCGCATTGGCCATGGTTCTCCCTTGCGCTATGGTCAGCATTTCGGTCAGCGACCGGATGTGGTCCAGCTCTTCCAGATTCTCGATCATATCCTGCAAACGCGACGCATGCTCCCGCCCGATCAGCGGTTCGGTCAGGCGGAAGTATTTCGCCCTCAGTTCCTCTTCGGAAAGGGGATAATCGTAATCTCCCGCCGCCTGGCAGGTTGGGGATTTCAGCACCCGTCCGTCTTCCAGCTCGACTTCCACCCAGCTGAGCGCCTTGGCCGGAAACGCCGCGTTCAGCTCATCCTCCACCGTGACCGAGCACTTCTCCATCGTCCGCAAAACGAGCGGATCGTCCAGCCGGCGCAGGACCTGTTCGGGGCCGACCTCGCCGTAAACCAGGTAGCAGGCGGCCGGGAAGAACAGATGATATTGCGCCTCCTCCGTATTTTTGGGGGGCGTGTGCTGCAGTCGGGCGGATTCCGCAAAGGTGTGGATCACCATCCGGCGAACGCCGGAAGGGGAAAACGGATGACGTTCCTTCAGCTGTCTCAGCGCTTCCACCGCCGGCTGCGCCCACCGGCAGCAGGCGTGCGGCTTGTAGTACAGCCGTTCCACCTGATAAAGCGTCCCCAGGTCTTCCAGCAGCGCTTGCGCCCGGGGGAAACTGAACAGGGACGGAATGCCCGTAAATCCCTGTTCAGCCAGATAGGCGGAGCTGATGCCCGTCATGCAGCCCCAGCCGATGCCATCCTTCACCATCGCAGGCACGTCGATGCATCGCATCATCGGGGAATAGGTGGAATGATATTCCGCGATGCCCATGGCATGCGCCAGCTGTTCGGAAGTCAGCCAGGACCGTTCTGAACCCGTTCGCCCCCACGCCTGTCCAGGCGGTCACGCCGAACTTGTGCCCGCGGAGAATTTGGGGCATATCCCCGTTCTGGGTGACGATTTGCAGGGCAATGTAGCCGATGGCGATTTTCTCCTCCAGGTAGACCCCGATCAGGATGCCGATCCCGTAGGAAGCGCTGTAAATGATTACGCCCAGCGGGGTATCCATCTGGTTCAGCACCATCGTCAGGCCCAGAATGTAGATGCAGATTTCGATCATGCTGATCAGGGAAGCCGCGAGTTTCCAGCCCTTGATCATCAGCACCATGCGCAATGAGTTCATCGCCACGTAGACGATCTGAATGACCGCCATCCAGACGTAGACGATACGGAACACCCCCAACGCACCCGATGTCTTTCGATGTAAAAAGCAATTTTCGTGCCTGGGCGGTGCAAAAAATAAGGCCTGCCGGCCGGTCCGGAAATCCGCCGCTGCCCGGGGAAGCGGGCAACAAAAAAGCGGGTGAATCAGTTCACCCGCTTTTGGAAACTCTATATCAAAAACCCCAAAAAACAGGGCCTTTCAGGCGCTGCCCTGGTGCCGAGGACGGGAATCGAACCCGTACGGTGGAAACCCACCCCAGGATTTTAAGTCCTGTGCGTCTGCCTGTTCCGCCACCCCGGCAGGAGGACGCGCTCGTGATGCCGTTGGTGGGCCCTGAGGGACTCGAACCCCCGACCAATCGGTTATGAGCCGACAGCTCTAACCACTGAGCTAAGGGCCCTGTTCTCAAGGCGCGAGGTTGGTTGCGGGGGCAGGATTTGAACCTGCGGCCTTCGGGTTATGAGCCCGACGAGCTACCGGACTGCTCCACCCCGCGTCGGTGATGGCCGCCTCGCCGGGTCGGCTGAGCCGCGACGAAAGGCAGCACTCATCACTTTACACCGAATGGCGCCCATCGTCAAGTGCCTGCCATCCCCCCAAAACCGCTCACGGCACATAGCGCACGCCGTATTTGCCTTTCCGGGAGCGGAACACCTCGATTTCCTTCGGGGTGTCCATGCCGAAAAGCCAACCATCATGTTCCATGCGGCGCATGACGCAGCTGGCCTGGAATTTGCTGTCGTACAGTCTGGCCCAGTAGACCCACTTCATGGCGCCACCTCCCATGGCACGATGTCGGCTGGCACGCGGCGCCGCGCGCTCCGCAGCGCGCGGCGCGTCCGTTGCCCGTTATAGCATGCGCGGCACGGCCGGAGGATTATCCCTACCAGACGACGGGCCCGCCTCCGCCCCCCCACAAATCGTCGAACACGCCTTCGATGGGACCGCTGGGATTTTCCTTGATCTTGACCAGCAGGTCGTTGCCCCTGCGCTCCCATTCCGCCAGGGCTTCCTCCACCGTTTTCTCTTCCCGGAGCACCTGGTTGTACAGCAGTTCGCCGAGCTGCCGGACCATCCAGATATTCGGATAATCCCGCTCCAGCTTCTGTTCGGCCCAGGACCGCGGCGGCGCCGGCTTGACGGAATAGAACGCTTCGATGTTGTAGCTCATCCCGTCGCGCGGCTTGATGAACGCCTTGCGCGCCGGCATCTCGAACGTGCTGCGGGCCTTCAGCCTCGCCCATTCTTCGCCGGTCATGAATTTGATGTAGGTCCAGGCGTCTTCCTTGTTTTGCGCGTTGGCGTTGATGGCGAGCAGCGAGCTCAGGTAAATGTTGCCGGAGACGCCGGGCGCGGAGCTGTGGTACGGCACCGTCACCACGTCCCAGTCGATCGGTTCGAAGCCTTTGTCCCGAATCCTGTCGACGTTGTTGTTGAAGTTGACGAGCTCGTTGATGAAGCTGTAGCTGCCGATCACCATGGCGACCTTGCCGCGGAAGAACGCCCGATCCATGTACGGAGTCCAGACGCCGTCCTCGGGCGGATCCGCCATCAGATCTTCATACGTCGGCAGCACCTTGTCCTTGTACAGCTGGATAAACGTCTGCCAGACCGTCTTCCAGTTGTCGTTGTTGACCGTCATCCGCTCCAGATTGTCGTCGTACATCCGAAGATTGAGCGGTTGGGCGAACTGTTCCAGCTCCCAGAAGCCTCCGCCGCCGCCCCACTCATTGAACGTGAATCCCCAAACCGCGTCCTTGCCCTCGCCCCGCTTCAGCCGGCGGGCCAGGTTGAACACGTCATCCCAGCTCATGTTGTCGGTGGGAAACTCCACCGCCGCTTCCTGGAACAGCTTCTTGTTGTAGTACAACGCGGACGGGTTGAACGTCGGGGTCAGGGCGTAGATGAATCCGTCGCCCATTTCCGCGATGGCGTCGATGACGGCCGGCACGAAATCTTCCTTGTTGATCTTCTCTTCGGCCATCATCGGGTCCAGCTGCACCAGCAGGTTGTCGCGCGCCAGAAGCGTCAGCAGGGACGAATCCAGCACCATGACGTCCACCGGATTGGGCCCCGTCAGCAGCTTCTTGACTTCTTCGTACACGTCGGGCTGGTTCTGCTGTTCATCCGGCCTCAGATACTGATACTGGTCGTAATTGACGGCCGCCACGATTTCGACTTCGATGGCGCCTCCCATCTTCACCTCGAATGCGTCGGTCAGCGTCTGCCGGGTGTAAGATTCTTCCCATCCGTTCCCGTACATGACACCGATCCGCAACGTCCGCGGGCCTTCCGGCTCGCTGGCCCCCCGGCTGCAGGCGGCCAGCAGCGAACCGGCCAGCGACGCAGCGATGACCAGGACCAGCCATCGGCGAAACGTTCCCTTTTGTTTCATGCGGTTTCTCCCTCCATCGATTTCGGGGGCTTGATCAAAATTTTCTCCCCGTCAAATTCCAAAGTGGCTTTGTCGCCGATGCGGAGTGCCTGCAAATATTCCCGGGGGATCTGCAGCCGGCCCGCACGGTCGACGACGACAAACGCTTCATGCACCTCCTCGAGCGCCCTGCGACCGTATAACGGCGTCGACAGCGTCTGATCGAGATGGACGTTGCGCTTGATGAATTCCGTACTGGTGAGTCCGTCGCGGATCGCCACCACCCGGTCGACTTTGCCCGCCAGCGCGAGATCGTGGGTGACGATGACGATGGTCAGGCCGAACTCCTTGTTGAACCGGCGGAAAATGTCCATGATCAGATCGGAGGTCGCGGTGTCGACAGAACCGGTCGGTTCGTCCGCAAGGAGCAGCTTGGGCCGGTTCGCCAGGGCGATGGCGATCGCCACCCGCTGCTGTTCCCCGCCGGACAGCTGGCCCAGCTTGTTGTGCATGCGGTCCTTGAGGCCGACCATTTCCAGCAGCTGCCTGGCGTAGGCGCGGTCCACCTTTTTGCCCGTGAACATCATCGGCACTTCGACATTCTCCAGCGCCGTCAGATAGGGCAGGAGGTTCCGCGCGTTGTTCTGCCAGACGAAGCCCACCGTTTCCCGCTTGTAGACGACCAGTTCCTCTTCGGTGATCTTCAGCAGGTCCCAGGAACCGACCCGCACCTGGCCGGCCGTGGGGCGGTCCAGGCCGCCGAGGATGTTCAGCAGGGTGGATTTGCCGCTGCCGCTGTTGCCGATGATCGCCATCATTTCCCCGGCCTGGACGGTCAGGTTGAGGCCCTGCAGGGCCACCACTTCCAGGTCGTCGGTTTTGTAGATTTTGACGAGGCCTTCGCAATGGATCAAAGCTTACCGCTCCTCTCCCATTTTTACGGCCTGGTGCACCCGCAGGTTGCGGATGTGGGCGACGAGCAGCCCGGCTCCGATGCCCATCATCACCGCCACCACCACGTAGAGCCGCACGTCGTCCACCGCCTCGAACACCACCCGGAACGGCGGGACCTGGTTCACCGTGTTTTCGGCGGTTTGCAGGAACGGCAGGAACATCAGGCTGGCAAACTTGCCGGTCAGGATGCCGAAGACGATGGACAGCCCCGCGGTGAACAGCTGCTCGAACAGCAGCATCGCCGTCAGTTCCCGGCGGAACAGGCCGGTTGCCCGGAGCACGCCGATCTGCACGGTTCTGGCGGACAGGTTGAAAAACCAGAAAATGATGTATCCCGCAAGCGACACGATCACCGTGATGAGGAACCCGAGGCTCAGGATGCCGAACACGCCGCCGCGCGCCGGATGCCGGCTTTGGGCGATGAGTTCGTTTTCCACGTCCTGGATGGAGGCGATTTCGATGCCGTGCTCCCGGAGCACCGGCACGATCGGCAGCACGTCCGCCCCCGGTTCCATGTTAAGCCACACATCATAGGGAATGAGCGGCACCTGGTCGTATATGTAGGCCAGGTTGGCGACGAGAAAAGGCAGCTGGTCCGGATATTGCGCGGGCCAGTAGGGCACGATGCCGATGATGACGAACTCCACGGGCTGGCCGGCGATGGCCGCACGGATCACGTCGCCCGTTTTCAGCTCATAGCGCTCGGCGAGGTTGGATGATATGATTGCCCCTTCCGTCACGCGTCCCAGCGCGATCAGGTACCGGAACGGATGGTTCTGGTACAGATCCCTGCGGAACCAGGCCACGCGGGCGAAATCCGTGTTCTCGATGCCGACGACCATGCCCTGGCCGATCGACCGGTTGGATACGGACAGGTTGGCTTTCGTCTGCAGCACCTTGGCCGCGTGCTGCACGCCCGGCAGCGTCCGGAACACCTCGAACGGAGGCTCGTTGTAGATGATCGTGCCCGGCTGCGTCGGCCCCTGGGGAGCGCCGCCTCCGCCTCCACCGCCGCCGGGGTTGCCGGAACCGCCGCCGCCCGGGTTCCCGCTGCCACCGCCCCCGCCTCCGCCGCCGCCCGGTTGCTGCGGGCTTCCGGACGGGGCGCTCACCTGAAAGGCTTCCCAGACGGTTTGCACGATGACGTCCGCGCCGTATTTGTACAAAATCCGTTCCTCGGAATTGAGGTGGATGGTGCGCGCCGCCGATGCGTTGTATACCCCCAGCCCGAGGGTCAGCACCAAAAGAATCATGAGCGGATAGTACACCTTGGACGAGCGGGCCAGCTGCGTCACCGTCAGATGAAGCGGCACCGGCATGTTCCGGCGCGACACCCAGCTGATGAACCGGAGCATCAGCGGGAACAGCCGCAAAAAGAGCAGTCCGAGGGCGAAAATGAAAATCGCCGGCACGAAAAACAGGAACGGCTGCACGTTCAGCTGGTCCGTCGTCAGCCCGGTGCGGAACGAAATCATTTGCCGCTCGCTGAACAGGTACCAGCCGTAAGCGGCCACGCCCAGCAGGACGACATCCAGATACCAGCGCATCCAGAACGGCGCCCGATCCTTGCGGGCCTGGATGCGTTTGTGGTCGACGATGGTGGTGCGGGTGTAGACGAGCGCCGGGATGACCGCGGCGCCGATGGCCACCAGCACGGAAGCCAGTCCGGCCAGCACGCTGTCGCCGGAGAAGCCCACCGGAATTGACTTGCGGTTCACGAATTCGAGGAACCCGTTCGCGGACCCGATGCTCTTGGCCATAAACCAGCCGATGGCGGGGCCGATGATCAGGGCCGCGCCGCCGAGCAGCGCCCCTTCCAGCAGGAACAGCAGAAAAATCTGCCGCTTGCTGGCGCCGCGGCTGCGCAAAACGGCGATGTCGGTGCGCTGGTTCTCCAGCGACTGGCGGGCGATCATGGTAATGAAATAAAACGCCATGGCGATCATCGGAGCGGCCAGCGTGAACAGCATCGTCTGCAGCTGGACGCTCTGGCGCCGGAATTCGGCCAGCATGTCCTTGAAGGAGATTTCCACCCGGGTGCCGTTCAGCAGATTGTTCGCTTCGATGTCGGCCCGGTTCAGGGTGCGGGCGAGGGGCGTCAGCCGGCTCGTGCTGATCTCGCTCAGATCGTAAACCGCGTACCAGCTGGCCAGCTGCACCGGAATGTTCCGCTTGCGGACCAGATCGTCCAGAAACACCCGCTCGGAAATGATCAGGGAATTCATCAGGCTGTCCAGGCCCTGGTACCAATACGCGCCGGCCATGTCCAGCGGCCGGACGGAACCGACGATCTCCACGCGAAGCGTCAGATTCAGTCCGCCGTAGACAGGATACAGCAGCACGTCGCCGACGTGCAGGTCGTTCCGGAACAAGGCTTCCTCCAGCATCACCGCCTGCAGCGTGCCGTCCGCCTGGGCGGCGTCGGCGTACCATTTGCCGTTGACCAGTTCGACCTGTTCTTCCAGGCCTCCCAGAGCGGTGACGGTCATCCGGCGGGTGCGGCTGGCGTCGACCTTCGTCGGATCTTCCGGGGCCACTTCCGTGCTGCGCAGCGTCAGCCCGCGCTGCGCCACGGTCACCGGAAAGCCGATGCGTTCCGGAACTTCCTCGGTGATGAACCGGTTGACCTGGTCAAAGGCGTCGGGGTCCGTTTTCCCGTCCGTCGACTGGTAACGGAACAGCAATGCCCCGGCCGGCAGGCCGCTTTCGTATTCGCGCAGCGTCTGGGCGACGACGCGCTTCAGCGAGCCGTCCGCGTACATCGGGATGCTGGACGTGAAGGCCACCGCCACCAGCAGCCCGGCGAAGGTGCTCAGCGTGAGCCACCGGGTGTTCCACATTTTGCGAAAAAGAAAACGGATCAGTGCGCTCATCGGCTACCTTCCCACAACTTTTTGCCCGGGGGTCAGGCCCTCGAGGATTTCGGCGACGGTCGACGTCTGCTGGCCGACCCGGACGTCCACTTCCCGCTTGGTCCCGTCGGGTTCCACCACCTGCACGTAGGTGCGCGTGCCGATGGTCCGCAGGGCGGCCAGGGGGATGACGACGGCGTTCTCCTTCCGGTTCAGGATCACCGATGCGGACAGCGGCGTGCCGCGCTGCGCCGTTTCGGGCAAGTCCTTGACCTCCACCAGCAGATACTGGTCCAGGCGGTCCGGCTGCTGCGGCTGCCCCCACGGATTGTTGTTCCGCTCCGCCGACGGCAGCGACTTGACCACGCCCATCCTTTCCCCGACGTTGTTGATGTTAAGGCGCACTTCCATGCCGGGCGCCACCTTGTTCAGGTCGTTGGACGACAGGGTGACGGCCGCGATCAGCTCCTCGGAATTGGCGATGACGGCCACCGGATCGTACGCCTCCACCTGCCCGCCCGGCTGGACGGACAGCGAAACGACGGTGCCCGAGAACGGCGCCGTCAGCACCGCCTGGGCGATTTGCTCTTCCAGGTCGACAAGGGCCTGCCGTTTTTCTTCAAACTGGATTTTCCTCGTTTCGAACTCCACCGGGTCCATTTCGTCGCGCTGGCGGAGCAGTTCCTTCATCGCCAGCTCTTCCTGCTGGAACGAAAGCCGCTGCATGCGCAGCTGGGCGCGGAGGTCATCCACGTCCAGCTCGGCGATGGGCTGTCCCGCTTCCACCCTGTCGCCCGGCAGGACGTACAGCGTCTTGATCCGGCGGTTGTCCAGGGTGAAATACAGCGTCGTTTCCCGGGTGGACAGCAGCCGGCCGGAGCCGGACACGGTGGTCTCCAGCGTCTGCGTGGTCACTTCGTACTCCGGCTTCTTGGAAATCTGCGGCAGCGCGATTTCTTCCAGATATTCCTCTTCCGGTTCGTCCGGCAGCAGGCTGCAGCCGGCGAACAGCACCGAAAACGCGAGCAGGACCGGCACCGCCAGCCTGGACCGGGCCGCGAATGCCGCTTTTCGCCCGGACCGGAAGCGCCGGCCTTCCTTCGGATCAGACGGCGGCAAGAACTCCGTCGGCCATCTCGTATACATGGTCCGCAACCTCCAAAATCGTGGGATCGTGGGTCGTCATGCAAATGGTGACGTTCTCGCTGGCGACGATTTCGCGGAAAATCGCCATGATGTGCGCCGCCATCTGGGAATCCACCTCGGCGGTCGGCTCGTCGGCCAGAAGCAGCCGCGGCCGGTGCGCGATGGCCTTGGCGATGGCCACCCGCTGCTGCTCGCCGCCGGAGAGCTCGTACGGGCGGTGATGCATCCGCTTGCCCAGCCCGACCATTTCCAGGCAGGCCGTGGCGCGGCTTTTCCATTCGGAACGGGGCACACCCGCGATCCGCAGGGACAGCTCCACGTTTTCGTATGCCGACAGCAGCGGAAGCAGCGCGTACGACTGGAAAATGAAGCCGATCTCCCGCCGCCGCACCTCCGTGCGCCGGTCGTCGTCCCACGCGTGGATCGGCTGTCCGCGAAACCAGATCTCGCCCTTCGTCGGCGTGTCCAATCCGCCCATCAGATTGAGCAGGGTCGTCTTGCCGGAGCCGGAACGCCCGCGCAGCATGACCAGCTTCCGGGGATAGAGGTCCAGATCGATCCCCTTGAGCACCCGGAGGGGTTTGCCGCCCACCTCGAAGGTCCGCTCCACTCCGCGGACCGACAGGAGCGGCCCGGATTCGCCGGACGCGTCCCCGGACAAGCCGGACGTCTCGCGCGGAACCGGGTCCCGTGCGGGTGCCGGCGCCGGCGGCGCCTCCGCCTTCCGTCGAAATTTGGCGAACATGCCAGGTTCCTCCCCACACACCTTTCAAACTGATATAACGATACGAAATAGGAAAAAGTTACGCAATGCCGCGTTTTTTTATGAGAATCCTGAGAATCATGAGAAAAGCCCTTATCGGATGGGGGCGTTTTGTGTATGATAAATAAAATGAACATGTTTTTGCCGGAAAGGTTGGAAGAAGCTTGAGCGCGAAATCACCGGAAACGCAAACCCTCTCGCCGAACTTCATCCGCAACATCATTGCCGAAGACGTCGCTGCCGGCCGGGTGAAGGAAGTCGTCACCCGCTTTCCTCCCGAGCCCAACGGCTACCTGCATATCGGCCACGCCAAATCGATCTGCCTCAACTTCGAACTGGCCGACGAATTCGGCGGGCGGACGAACCTCCGCTTCGACGACACCAACCCGCTGAAAGAAAACGAAGAATATGTCCGGGCGATCATGGAGGACGTCCGCTGGCTGGGGTATGAATGGGAAAACCTTTGCTATGCCTCGGACTATTTCGAACAGATGTACGAATACGCGGTCCGGCTCATCCGCAAGGGCAAGGCGTACGTCTGCGACCTGTCGCCGGAAGAAATCCGCCGCACCCGCGGCACCCTGACCGAACCCGGCATCCCCAGCCCGTACCGGGACCGCTCCGTCGAGGAAAACCTGGACCTGTTCCGCCGCATGCGGGAAGGGGAATTCCCCGAGGGCTCCCGGACGCTGCGGGCCAAGATCGACATGGCTTCGCCCAACATCAACCTGCGCGACCCGGTGCTGTACCGGATCGTCCGCGCCCGGCATCACCACACCGGGGACAAGTGGTGCATCTACCCGATGTACGACTTCGCCCATCCGCTGAGCGACGCCATCGAGGGCGTCACCCATTCCATCTGCACCCTCGAGTTCGAAGACCACCGGCCGCTTTATGACTGGGTGATCCGGGAGTGCGAGACGGAATCGGTCCCCCGCCAGTACGAATTCAACCGGCTCAACCTGACGCAGACGGTGCTCAGCAAGCGGTATCTCAAGCTGCTGGTGGAACGGGGCATCGTCGACGGCTGGGACGATCCCCGCATGCCGACCATCGCCGGCCTCCGCCGCCGCGGCTTCACGCCGGATGCGATCCGCGCCTTCTGCCGCGAGATCGGCGTCGCCAAGAGCAACAGCGTCGTCGACTGGCGGATGCTGGAGCATTTCGTCCGCGAAGACCTGAAGCTGAAGGCGCCGCGCACGATGGCCGTGCTCCGGCCGCTCAAGGTGGTCATCGTCAACTATCCGGAAGGGCAGATCGAGTGGCTGGACGCCGAGAACAATCCGGAAAATCCGGAAATGGGAATGCGCCGCATCCCGTTCTCGCGGGAAATTTACATAGAGCGCGAAGATTTCATGGAAAACCCGCCGCCGAAATACTATCGCCTGTTCCCGGGCAACGAGGTGCGCCTGAAGCACGCGTATTTCATCCGCTGCGAGGAAGTGGTGAAAAACGGGGCGGGCGAAATCGTGGAACTGCGCTGCACGTACGATCCGGAGACGAAGAGCGGCAGCGGCTTCACCGCCCGCAAGGTGAAGGGAACGATCCATTGGGTGGAGGCGTCCCACGCGGTGCCGGCGGAATTTAGGCTGTACGAACCGCTCATCCTGGACGAAGACGCCGGAGCTGAAGACAACGGGGATACCGACGTCGACGCCGGCGAAGACGCGGATGCGGATGCGGCCGTTTCGTTCCTGAACCGGATCAACCCCAAATCCCTGGAAGTGCTGCACGGCTTTGTGGAACCCGGACTCAGGGAGGCCAAGCCGCAGGACAAATTCCAGTTTTTCCGCCACGGCTATTTCAACGTGGACCCCAGGAACTCCGGCGAGGGGCGCCTGGTGTTCAACCGGATCGTGTCGCTCAAAAGCTCCTACGAGCTGCCGGCCGGCGCGCGCTGAAGCGATGCAAAAAAAATGAGGGGCGGTTCCCTTCGGGGACACCGCCCTTTGTCTTTGCCCCGGCAGCGCCGCGCACCCGTTTAACGTGTCGCCGCGATCGACTTCGCCCTGTACAGCCTCGCCCCGATGAGGAACGCCACGGCGCCCCACGCCAGCATCACCGCGACGGCGATCCAGAAGGAAGCGTCCGCGATGCCTCGCGCGTACACCATGCCGTCGCGGATGCCGTCGACGAAATAGGTCAGCGGCAGGATCTTCGCCAGCGGCTGCAGCCATTCCGGGAGCGCCTCCACGGGGTAGAACACGCCGCTGATGAACATCATCAGGAAGGACGCGATGTTGGCCAGGCCCATGTACGCCTCCTGCGACTTGCTGACGGCGGAGAACAGGTAGCCGAGGGCGTTGAACGCCAGGACGCCGACGAAGAAGGCGACGATCAGGCTGGCGGCGTCGATGTGCAGCCTGGCGCCGAACGCGAACACGCCGACCAGCGTGAGCAGCACGATCTGCACGACGCCGAGCACGAACCGGACGGCCAGGTCCGCCACGCCGAACACCGCCGTGCTGGCCGGCGTCAGCCGCAGCCGGCGGAGCACGCCTTTCCGGCGCATTTCCACAAAGCCGACCATGCCGAACAACCCGCTTTGCGCCACCGACAGGGCGATCATGCCGGTCAACAGGAAATCCTGGAACTTGAGCTCGTCGCTGCCCGAGGTGACCGTCTCCACATCGAGCCGGAAGACCGGCGCCGCGCCCAGGGCCGCGTAGTTCGCCTGCTGGACGAATTGTTCCAGCATGCCGGACAGCGCCTGCGCCGTAATGTTGCGCTCGTTTTCCCGGTGGACGACGAGCCCGACGGCGGGGTTATCCTCCGAAGGCAGCACGATGAGGGCGAACACCTTTTTGTCCAGCACCAGCCGGCGTCCTTCCTCCTCGGTTACCGGCCCGTCTCCGTGGATTTTCAGCCCCGGCAGCTGTTCCAGTTGGGCCAGGAGCTGCGCCGACGCTTCATTCGGCTGCGTTTCGGCCACCGCCACGTTCGCCTTGAATTCGTTGTTGTTGCCGCCGAAGATGACCGTAAACAGCGTCATCAGGATGACAGGGAAGAAAATGTTCCAGAACCAGACCGATTTTTCCCGGAACGTCATTTTCAGATGGGCCGAAAACATTTGGGGAAACTGTTTCCACGCGCGCACGTCAGTCCCTCCATTCCTTGCCCGTATAGGCGATGAACACGTCTTCCAGGCTCATTTCCCGGATGGAAAGCTGCTCCACCCGGTACCCCTGCTCCTGGGTGAAGCCGAACAGCCCGTACAGCGCGGCTTCGGGACGTTCCGTCCACACGTGGAGCTGACCCGCTTCCCGTACCAGCCGGGTGACGTTCCCCTGGCGCCGCAGCAGCTCTTCCGCCTGCTGCGCGGCCGATTCGCCTTCCGCGAAGTTCAGGCGGATTTCCCGTTCCTTCGTCAGCCGGCCGATCAGCGCCGCCGGCGCGTCGAGGGCGATCACGGCGCCCTGGTCGACGATGCACACGCGGTCGCTCAGCTTTTCCGCCTCTTCCATGTAATGCGTCGTCAGAATCGTCGTCTTGCCCATTTCCTTCAGCTTCAGGATGATGTCCCAAATGTTCCGGCGAGCCTGGGGGTCCAGGCCGGTCGTCGGCTCGTCGAGGAATATGATGTCCGGATCGTTGATCATCGCCAGGCCGATGGCCAGACGCTGCCGCTGTCCTCCCGAAAGCACCTTGACCCTTTTGCCCCGGTGATCCTGCAGGTTGATCATCTCGAGGATTTCCCGCACAGGGCGCGATTTCCGGTAAAAGGATGCGAACAGGCGCAAATTTTCCTCCACCGTGAGCAGATCGAACAGGGCGCCGGTTTGCGGCTGCACGCCGATCATCTCCCGGATCTTCCCCCCGTCCTTTTCCCAGGTGAGCCCGCCGAACGAGATTTCGCCGGCGTCCGGAACAAGCAGCCCTTCGATCATTTCCAATGTCGTCGTCTTTCCCGCGCCGTTCGGGCCGATGATCGTAAACACTTCGCCGGGTTCCACCGCGAAGCTGATGTCCGCCACCGCCGTCACCGCGCCGAAGGTCTTGCGCAGGCGGCGCACTTCCACCACGGGCATCGTCGTTGGCTCCTTCCTCTCATTCATGAGTTTTCATTCCTTCTGCAATTGTAAAGAAGCGGTCCGGCCGCCGATACGGTCCGCGGCACGTTTTCGCCTCGGTCCCGGGACCGAGGCGGGGACGGGGCCGGCGGCGGAAAATCGAGTAGAAGGGGGCGGCTAGCCCCCGTCCTCTCACACCACCTGGCATGCGGGTCCGCACCAGGCGGTTCCGAAGAGTTAACGAAATGCCAAGTAACATTCAAGCATGCTGACCA
>Ga0068704_100052_pt1 | contig 75555 bp, 69 predicted proteins | sample CeladaPassaD2F12_FD_62225 | JGI IMG/M metagenome (GOLD analysis project Ga0068704, IMG submission 62225) | Cellulose-adapted microbial communities from the Joint BioEnergy Institute, USA - Passage D2F12 | ecosystem: Engineered > Bioreactor > Continuous culture > Unclassified | place: USA, Joint...
ACCTCTACCCGCCCGGCCCGGAAGGCGGACATGACCTCCCGCTTCTCCTGCGCCCGCATCCTGCCGTGCAGGAGCCCCACCCGGCGCTCCGGGAAGATGTCCCGCCGCAGCTCCTCGTAGAGCTCCTCCGCGGCCCGCACCTCCTCCAGGGCCTCGGACTCCTCGACGAGCGGGCAGATCACGTACGCCTGCCGCCCCCTCTCGAGCTCGCGCCGCACCTCCCCGTAGGCCTCGTGGCGCCGCCCCAGCGGCACCAGGCGGGTCTCCACCGGCTTGCGCCCCGGCGGCAGCTCGTCGATGACCGAGACCTCCAGGTCGCCGTAGAGGGTGAGCGAGAGCGTGCGCGGGATGGGGGTGGCCGTCATGATCAGGGTGTCCGGCGTCCGCCCCTTCTCGCGGATGGTGGTCCGCTGGCCCACCCCGAAGCGGTGCTGCTCGTCGACGACCACGAGCGAGAGGTCCCTGAAGCCCACCCCCTTCTGGATGAGGGCGTGGGTGCCCACCGCGATGTGGGCCTCCCCGGAGCGGAGGGCCTTGAGCGCCTCGCGCCGCCGGGCGGCGCCCTGCGAGCCGGTGAGCAGGACCACCCTGACGGGCAGCTTTCGCAGGGCGCCGGAGATCGAGAGGTAGTGCTGCTCGGCCAGCACCTCGGTGGGGGCCATGAGCGCCCCCTGCCCGCCCGCCTCCACCGCGGTGAGGAGCGCGGCGACGGCGACCGCGGTCTTGCCGCTGCCCACGTCGCCCTGCAGCAGGCGGCGCATGGGCCGCTCGGAGCGCATGTCCGCCAGGATCTCCCCCAGCACCCGCTGCTGGGCGCCGGTGAACCCGAAGGGCAGACCCTGCAGGTAGGGGTTCAGCAGCGAGCCGTCGCCGGCGTGGGAGCGCCCCCGCTCGTGCCGGGCGGCGTGGGCCTTGCGGGCCGCGAGGGCGGCCTGGATCACGAAGAGCTCCTGGAAGACGAGGCGCCGCAGCGCCGCGGCGAGCGAGCGCCGGTCGTGCGGGAAGTGCACCTCGTGGATGGCGTCGTGGAGGGCCGGCAGGTCGCGCCGGGCCAGCAGGTCCGCCGGCAGCGGGTCGAGTATCCTGCCTACCCCGGCGAGCGCCCGGTGGATGAGGGTCCGCAGCCGGCGCGGCTGGATGTGGCGGTTGGAGGGGTAGACCGGGACGAAGCGCCCCGCGTGGGGCCCTCCTTGGCCGTCCTCGCCGTCCACCAGCTCGATGCTGCGGGCGGCGAGCTGTATCCCGTAGCGCCGCTGCACCTCCCCGGAGACCACCACCCGGGTGCCGGGCACGAGCTGCCCCTGCAGCCAGTGGCGGCCCCACACCACGGCGGGGATGTAGCCGGTGCCGTCGTAGAGCTGGGCGCTGAACCCGGGCGGGCGCCCCCGGACGGGCCGGCCGACCGGCCGGGTGCCGGTCACCCGGGCCAGCACCGTGGCCCGCTCCCCCACCCGCAGCTCGGAGATCCTCCGGACGTTCGAGAGGTCCTCGTGGCGGGAGGGGTAGTGGGTGATCAGGTCGGCGACGGAGGATATCCCGAGCTCCCGGAGCGCCCGCTCTATCCGGGGCCCGACCCCGGGCAGCTCGCCCACCGGCCTGCGGCGCAGCTCCGGCAGCGTGCTCCGCGCGGCGGCCTCCACCCTCCCCCTAGAGGAAGGCCACGCCATACGCCCCGGGCCCCACGTGGCACCCGACGACGCCGCCGATCCTGGCCACCAGCATGTCGTCTATGCCGAGCTTCCTCCCCAGCTCCTCCAGCGCGTCCCGGGCGTCGACGTGCCCGAAGAACAGCGTCCGCCCCTCCTCGACCGCCGGGCGCACCTGCTCGGCTATCGTCTCCATCTGCCGCCTGCGGCCGCGGGTGCGCTTGAACGGGACCACCTCGCCGTTCTCTATGGTGAGCACCGGCCGGATGTCGAGCGCGGTGCCGAGGAGCCGCTGGGCCCGGCCGATCCTGCCGCTCTTGGCCAGGTACTCGAGGGTGCCCACCGCGAAGAAGACCCTCACCCGGCGGACCGCGGCCTCCGCCGCCCGGCGCACCTCCTCGAAGCTGGCCCCTTCGTCTATGGCCCGGATCGCCTCCCTGAGCACCAGCCCCGAGCCCATCTCGGCGCTCCGGGTGTCGACGACCTCCACCCGCCGGTCCACCATCTGCGCGGCGGCGACCGCCGAGTCGTAGGTGCCGCTGAAGGCCCGCGAGATGGTCAGCACGAGGATGTCGTCGTAGGCGTCGAGCGCCTCGTAGGCCTCGACGAAGGCCCCGACCGAGGGCTGGGAGGTGGTGGGGAACTCCTCCGCCTGCCGCAGCCGCTCGAAGAACTCCTCGTCGGTGAGGTCCACCTTGTCGGTGTAGGTCTCGTCGGGGCCGAAGTGGAAGGTCAGCGGCACCACGCGCAGGTCCGGCCGCTCCCCGTAGCCGGGGAGGAGGCTGGTGGTGGAGTCGGTGACCACGGCGGTGGTCACTCGGCCACCACCTGCAGCGGGTAGAGGGGCTGCCCCCCCCGCTTCACCTCGACCTCGAGCTCCTCGTCCAGCGCGCGCACCCTCTCCGCCAGAAGCCCGGCCTCCTCCTCGTCGAGCCCCTCGCCGAGGAGGAGGGTGATCAGCTCGGCCCCCTCCCCGACCAGCCCGCGGCAGACCTGCTCCGCGACCTCCACGACGCTCTCGCCCACCGCCACGAGCCGGCCGTCCACCAGCCCGATAAACGCCCCCTCGGGCACCTCCCGGCCGTCCACCCGGGCGCTGCGCACGGCGCGGGTGACCTCGGCGGAGCGCAACCCACCGACGATCTCCCGCATCTCCTCGACCACCTCTTCGGGCTCCCCCTCGGGGTCGTAGCCGACCATCGCCGAGAGCCCGGCCGCGATGGTCGTGGTAGGCAGCACGTGCACCCGGGCCTCGGCCATCCCGGCGACCTGCTCGGCGGTGGGGACGACGTTCTTGTTGTTTGGCAGCAGCACGACCTCCCGGGCCCCGCTGCGCTCCACCGCCCGCAGCAGGTCGGCGGCGCTCGGGTTGGCCCCCTGGCCGCCCTCCACCACGAGCGCCCCCATGGCCTCGAACATCTCCCTGTTGCCCTCCCCCCGGCTCACGGCCACCGCGGCGAGGTTCTTCTCCGGCGCCGCCCCCTCGCCGCGTGAGCGGACCTGCGCCTCCATGTCCTCCACCTTCACCCCGGAGAGCCTGCCGTACCGGGAGGCGTAGGAGAGCGCCGCCCCCGGGTCCTGGGTGTGGAGGTGCACCTTCACCAGGTCGTCGTCGGAGACCACGAGCACGCTCTTGCCCGCCCCGTGCATCCACCGCTCCAGAGCCTCCGGGTCGCCGGAGAAGCCGTTCACGAAGAACTCGGTGCAGTAGCCCCAGGCCTCCTCCGCGGCGTGTATGGCCTCGAGGTCCGGAGCGCCGCCCTCCTCCGGGGCGGGCTCCTCCTCCACCCGCTTGCCGCTCACGCAGGCGTAGAGCCCGTCCAGGATCACCGCGACCCCGAGCCCCCCCGCATCCACCACCCCGGCCTCCCGCAGCACCCCCAGAAGCTGCGGCGTCCTGCGCACCGAGGCGTGGGCCTCCCGCGCCGCCGCCCGGATCACCGCCGGCAGGTCCGCGCCCCTCTCCTTGAGGGCCTCGCGGGCCGCCCGGGCGGCGTCCCGGATCACCGTGAGCATCGTCCCCTCGACGGGCTGGCGGATGGAGGCGTAGGCCCGCCGCTCGGCCCCCTCCAGGGCGGCGGCGAAGTCCTCGGCCGTGAAGGTGGTGCGCCGCGCCATCACCTCGCACGCCCCCCGGATCATCTGCGACAGAATCACCCCGGAGTTGCCCCGCGCCCCCATGAGCGCCGCCCGAGCCCCCGCCTTCACCGCGGCCTCCACCGAGTCGTAGGAGCGCCCCGAGGTCTCCTTGAGCACGCTCTCCAGCGTGAGCAGCATGTTCGTCCCCGTGTCCCCGTCGGGGACCGGGTAGACGTTGAGCTCGTCTATCCGGGCCGCGTGGGCCTTGAGGGCCGCGTGCGCCGCGGCCACGATGAACGCGAGCCTCACGGCCATCGTCCCGCAGCTCCTTGCGTTCTTCTCAACCCTCCTCCGTTCGCCTCCTCGCCGACCGGCGCGGGACGCCGCATCCGTGCGGGGTCCGGTTATCTGGTACAATTTTCCGCCGGTGCCCGGGCACCCGGAAGGCGCCGGGAACCGGGTTTGTTGAGCGGTATCCTAGCATAGGAGAGTTCTCGTGGCGAAAGTTTGTTATTCCTGCGGAAAGGGCCCGAGCTTCGGCAACGCCCGCAGCCACTCGCTGCGGGCCACCCGGCGGCGCTGGAACCCGAACCTGCAGAAGGTCAGGATCCGGGAGGGCGGGGCCACGAAGCGGGTGTGGGTGTGCGCCTCGTGCCTGAAGGGCTTCAAGGTCCAGAAGGCCGTCCGGCCGGTGCCGGCCGCGGAGGCCTGAGGGGCTCCTCCCCCGCCAGGCGGGGCATGAGGTCGGCCATCTCTATGGCGCTCACGGCGGCCTCGAAGCCCTTGTTCCCGAGCTTCGTGCCGGCCCGCTCTATGGCCTGCTCTATGGTCTCGGTGGTGATCACGCCGAAGATCACCGGGACGCCGCTCTCCAGGGCGGCCGAGGAGATGCCGCTCGCCGCCCCGCCCGCCACGTAGTCGAAGTGGGCGGTGGCGCCCCGGATGACGGCGCCCAGGCAGATCACCGCGTCGTAGCGGCCCGAGAGGGCCATCCTCTTCGCCGCCAGCGGTATCTCGTAGGAGCCGGGCACCCACGCCACGTCCACCGCCTCGAGGCTTCCCCCGTGGCGCTCTATGGCCTCCAGCGCCCCCTCCAGCAGCCGCCGGACCACGAAGTCGTTGAAGCGGGAGGCGACGATGCCGAAGGAGCGCCCGCCGGCCGAGAGGTGACCCTCTATGTGCTTGACGCGTCCGGAGCGCTCCACTCAGACCTCCCTGAGGAGGTGGTTGAGCTTCTCGCGCTTCGTCCTCAGGTAGCGCTCGTTGTGGCCGTTGGGGGGCACCTCTATCTGGATGCGCTCGCCGATGGTGAGCCCGAAGCCCTGCAGCCCCACCACCTTCGTGAGGTTGTTGGTGAGCAGGCGGATCCTCTCCAGGCCGAGGTCCTTGAGGATCTGGGCGGCTATCCCGTAGTCTCTCAGGTCCGGCGCGAGCCCCAGCTTCTGGTTGGCCTCCACGGTGTCGAGCCCCTCGTCCTGCAGGTGGTAGGCCTTCATCTTGTTCAGGAGCCCTATGCCCCTGCCCTCCTGCTGCATGTAGACGATGACCCCCTCGCCCTCGGCGGCGACGCGCTCCATGGAGGCCCTCAGCTGCTCCCCGCAGTCGCAGCGCAGGGAGTGCAGCGCGTCCCCCGTCAGGCAGGCGGAGTGGATCCTGACCAGGACGTCCTCCTTGCCCTCGGGCTCGCCCATGATGAGCGCCAGGTGGGTGAGCTCGTCGACGTCGTTCTCGTAGGCCCTCAGCCGGAACTCCCCGAAGGGCGTCGGCAGGCGGGTCTGGGCGGCGCAGCGCACCTGGGTCTCGTAGGCCCGGCGGTACTCGATGATCTGGGCTACGGTGACCATCTTTATGCCGTGCTCCGCAGAGAAACGCTCGAGGTCAGGCACCCTGGCCATCGTCCCGTCGTCCTTCATCACCTCGCAGATCACCCCAGCAGGCTTCAACCCCGCAAGGCGCGCCAGGTCCACCGCAGCCTCCGTCTGCCCAGGACGCTGCAGGACCCCTCCCTTCCTGGCCTTGAGGGGAAAGACGTGCCCCGGCATCACTATGTCCTCAGGCCCCGCCTCATCAGAAACCGCAACCCTGCAGGTGTGCGCCCTGTCGGCCGCCGAGATGCCCGTGGAGATCCCCTCCCTGGCCTCTATGGAGACCGTGAAGGCGGTGCCCATCCTGGAGGAGTTGTGGCGCACCATCTCGGGGATCTCAAGCCGCTCTATGAGCTCCTGCGCCATGGGCAGGCAGATGAGGCCGCGGCCGTACTTGGCCATGAAGTTGATGTGCTCTGGGGTGACAAGCTCGGCCGCTACGGTGAGGTCGCCCTCGTTCTCGCGGTCCTCGTCGTCGCAGACGATGACCATCCTGCCCGCTCTTATCTCCTCGATGATCTCCTCTACCGGGCTAAACGGCATCCCGCTCCACGCTCCTCTCTCTAGCCGTCGCAGGTGTCTTCGGGCCACAGCGCCTCCGGGGGGAGGAACCCGCCGCCCCTCTCCACCTCGTGCACCAGGCGCACCAGGCGCGCGTTGTACGGGGTGGGCACGCCCGCCCGCTGGCCGAGGGCCACGATCTCCCCGTTGAGGAAGTCCACCTCCGTGGGGGAGCCCCGGACCACGCTCTGGTAGGTGGAGCCGAGCACGGGCCTCCGCCCCAGGGGGGTGCGGGAGAACGCCCGCAGGAGGGCTAGCGCCGCCCCCTCCGGCATCCGGCGGGAGAGCAAATTCAGGGCCAGCGCCTGCGGCGAGCGGTCGGTTGCCAGCCCCGCCGCCTCGAGCGTCTCCAGGCCCTCCCGCATCACGCGCAGCGGCAGCCGGCCCGTGGCGGGGGAGAAGTAGATCTCCTGCAGCGGCCGCCCGGTCGCGGCGGGCAGCGCGTTGTTGAGGTTGCCGACGAGCTTCGTCAGCCGGGTGGCGGCGATGTCCCGCGAGACCCGCACCGGGAGCGCCCGCCCCAGCAGGGCCCTCAGCCCCGCGAGCCGGGTCCGGTCTGGGACGAACGGGTCCCCGATGCAGAGCCAGCCGCGCACCCCGCACTCCACCCGCCCCGGCTCCGGAAAGGTCGCCATGCTGTAGACCACGCAGCCCACGATCTGGTCCGGCCTGAAGAAGCGGCGGGCGATCCCGTCGCAGCGCAGCCCGTTCTGCATGGTGACGACCACGGCCTTTCGGGCGAGCGGCGCGACCTCCCGGCAGGCCCGCTCCAGATCCTGGCTCTTCACCGCCAGAAGGAGCACCTCCGGCCGCTCCTCGAGCCGCTCCCGGGCCGCGACCCGGACGCGCAGAGGGCCCCCGCCGAACCCCTCCAGCAGGAGCCCCCGGCTCTCTATGGCCTCCACGTGCGCCCTGCGCCCGACCAGGACCACCTCCTCGCCCGCCCGCGCCAGCAGGCCGCCGACCAGGCTGCCGACCGCGCCCGCGCCCACGACCGCGATTCTCACCCTCTTCCCGGATGTCCCGCCCCGACCGTCTCGCATACCAGGACCGTCCAATTCTTCCACCCTCTTCCGGAAAGCTGTTCCCCGGGGGATTATGCCCCGGTAAGGCTTCGGTTAAGAATCGTTTACCTGCTCCGGAATGCCCCGCCCCGGCGCTCCGGGGGGCATAACCTTTATGGGCCCTGCGGAGAGCGGAGAGGCGGGCTTCTTTTGAGGACACTGCTCGTGACAAACGACTTCCCGCCGAAGGTGGGCGGCATACAGAGCTACCTGCTGGAGCTCCTCTCCTGCCTGCCGCCCTGCGGGGTGCGGGTGCTGGCCCCCGCCCACCCGGAGGCCGGGGCCTTCGACGCGTCCCTCCCCTACGAGGTCGTGCGCTGGCCCCGCCCCCGGCTCTACCCCACCCCCGGGCTCGTGCGGCGGGTGAGCGGGCTGGCCGCCGGGACGGACGTGGTGCAGTACGGCTACGCCCTGCAGAGCTGGCTCGTCGCCCCGGCGGTGCTGCGCAGGACCGGGGTGCCCTACGCAATCTTCGTCCACGGTGCGGAGGTGCTCCTCCCGCTCCGGCTGCCCGGGGCCGCCGGGCTCCTGGTGCGGGGCACGCTGGGCCGGGCGGCGGCGGTGATCTCCGTGAGCCGCCACACCGCCGCCGGGGTGGAGGGGGCCACGGGCATCGGATGCCCGGTGCTGCCCCCGCCCGTGGACCTGGAGCGCTTCCGTCCCCCTCCGGGCGCGCGCGAGAGGGCGCGCCGGCGCTACGGGCTGGGGGGGAGGCCCGTGGTGCTGTGCGTCAGCCGCCTCGCCTCCCGCAAGGGGCAGGACCGGCTCATAGACGCCATGCCCCCGCTCGCCCGGAGGTTCGGGGCCCGGCTGCTGCTCGTCGGGGAGGGCCCCCGGGCGGGCAGCCTCAGGCGCCGGGCCCGGCGCCGGGGTGTGGCGGGGGCGGTGGTCTTCGCCGGGCGGGTGCCCGCCGGGGAGCTGCCCGCCTGCTACGCGGCGGCCGACGTCTTCGCCGCCCCGGTGAGGGACCGGTGGCTCGGGCTGGAGCAGGAGGGTTTCGGGGTGGTCTTCGCCGAGGCCGCGGCGGCCGGGCTGCCCGCGGTGGTCGGCGCCTCCGGGGGCGCCCGGGAGGCGGTCGAGGACGGGGTGACCGGGTACCTGGTGGACGGCCGTTCGGCCGCCGCGGTGGGGAAGGCCCTCGCCCGGCTGCTCGGCGACGCGGGGCTCCGGGAGCGGATGGGCCGGGCGGCCCGCGGGCGGGCCGCGGAGCTGTACGGGCGGCGGGCGGTGGGGAGGAGGTATCGCTCCATCCTGGAGCGCGCCGCCGGGGGCGGGGGGCCGTGAGGCGCTCCCTGCTCGGCGTGCTCCTCGGGCTCGCGCTCGGCGCGGTGGGGTTCGCCTTCGCCGCCTACCACGTCGACCGTCCCCTGAGGATCGCGCACCTGTGGCCGGTCCCCCTCGCCGCCGCGGTGACGCTCCTCTGTTGGCTGATACAGGGCTCCATCATCGCGCTGCTGGCGTGGCCGGAGCTGAGGCGGGTCAGGGTGCTGCAGATGACCCGGGTCTACCTGGCCACCCAGGCGGTCGGCGGGATAACGCCCTTCGCCGGGGGCGAGATAGCCTACCAGCTGCTGGCGCTCAAGCGGCACGGGCTGGGCGCGGACGTGGGCGGCGCGGTGATAGCCCTGCGCTCGGCGCTGAACGGGGTGGTGCTGCTCGCGGCCGCCGTGGCGGGGCTCCTGGTGGTGCGCCGGGTCCCGTTCGTCGGCGGGGGCTCCAGCCTCCCGTTCTCGGCCACGACGGTGCTGCTCGTGGGGGTCGTGGCCCTCAGCGCGGCGTGGTTGCTCCTGGTCTTCCTGATCCGGCGCCGGAGGGGCCGGGAGGGCGGGGGAGGCGGGCCGGGCCTCGTGGGGCGCGCCGCCTCCTACCTCCGGCACCTGAGGGACAGCCTGCTGCTCATCTGGCGCCGGGAGCCGCGGGTGATCGCCGGGTGCCTCCTTTTGGCGGCGCTCTACTGGCTGCTCTACCCGCTGCTCGGGACGCTCTCCCTGCGGGCGGCGGGCTGGGACGGGAGCGGGTGGCTCGCGGTGTTCGCCGCGCAGTACGTGCTGTTTTTGGTGATCCCCATCGCCCCGACCCCCGGCAACGGCGGCGCGGCCGAGATAGCCTTCGTGGCGCTCATGAGCAACTACGTGCCGCAGGGGGCGCTGCTGGGCGGGGTCGTGCTCTGGCGGGTGCTCAACCACTTCTCCGAGCTGGTCGTGGGGGCCTTTATCGCGGGCAGCGAGGTGCACGAGGACATAGAGCTGGCCCGGAGGGAGTTCGGTTCGGGATGAGGGAGAGTGCCGCCCTTTGGCCGGGGAGCGCGGTGCGGGAGGTTTCCCTGAGGAGCGTAGACGGGCTGCGCCTGCGGGCCTACTGGCACCCCGGCGGGGACCGCGCCGCCGTCCTGCTGCACGGCAAGCGGGGCAGCGGGCGGAGCGAGGCCGTGGTGGCGACGGCCCGCGTCTACGCCGGGGCGGGCTTCGGGGTGCTGGTGCCGGACCTCCGGGGGCGGGGCGGCTCCGAGGGGAGGTTTCTCACGGCGGGCTACCAGGAGGAGCGCGACGTGCGGGGCGCCCTGCGCTGGCTCGCGGAGCGCGGTTTCGAGGCGCGGCGGGTCGTGCTCCACGGCTGGTCGGCGGGCGGGGCGGCGGCGCTGCGGGCTGCTCCGGGGGCGGGCGTGGGGGCGGTGGTGGAGGACTCGGCCTTCGCGGAGCTGCCGCTGCTGCTCGGGGACCTCTTCCCCGGCCCTCCCCGGCTCCTGTGCGGGGCGGCGCGCCTGGTCTCCAGGGTCCTGGGCACGGAGTTCGACCCCTGGGCGCTGTGCCCGAGGGAGGACGCCGCGCGGCTCTACGGGGAGGGGGTGCCGCTCCTGATCATCCACTGCCGGGGCGACCGGGTGGTCCCGTTCCGCCACGCCGAGCTGCTCGCCGCCGCCCACCCGGCGGCGGACTTCTGGGAGGTCGCGGACGGGTTCCACGGCGGGGCCTACGCCCACCCGGGCTACCGGGAGCGGCTCCTCGGGTTCGTGGAGCGGGCTCTGGGCCCGGGAGGCGGCTGAGCCCTCACCTCCCGGGCCGCCTCCGCTGGAAGACCAGCAGCTCCAGCACCGCCCGCACCGGAGGCCCCCGCCGCACCTCCCGCCGCACCCCCTCGAGCCTCCGGGCGGCCACCAGGACGAGGAGCAGCGCCGCGGCCGCCCTGTAGGCCGGGGGGGCGCCGGTGAGGAACGCGTAGGCCGCGTAGAGGACGAAGGCGAGCAGGGTGGCGGGCGGGATCTGCCTCAGCAGCGCCCCGAGCGCGTACGTCCCGAGCAGCACCAGGAGGCCCCCCGGGGAGAGGGCCGCCGCCGCGCCGGTGGCGACCCCGAGCGCCCTGCCCCCCCGGAAGCCCAGAAAGGGGGACCATCCGTAGCCGACCACGGGGCCGAGCGCGGCGGCGGCCACCACCCCCTCCTGCGCCCCCAGGAGCCGGGCCGCCAGCGGCGGCAGAAGGCCCTGCAGGAACACCCCCAGCGCCACCACCGCCGCCGGGAGCAGCCCGACGTTGCGCCACACGTTGGAGGCCCCCACGTTGCCGGTGCCGTGGCGGCGGATGTCTATGCCGGCGAAGAGGTAGGCCACGAGGAGGCCCAGGGGCACCGAGCCCGCCGCGTACCCCAGGAGAAAGGCCACCGTCGCTTCGAGGAGCGTAGAAAGTTCCATGACAATCCTCCGGCCTCGAGGATGATACCCTCTTTCTGCTGGGAACGGCGGCTTGGGTGTGATGTGGGGGGTGGTCGCGGTGGGAGAGCCGGTGGCCGGGGCGCTGGTGTCCCTTCTCGGCGGCGCGCTCAGGGCGGCGAGGGCTCTGAGGGATCTGCCGGGGAGGCGGCGCGCGCCGGGAGCGCTCCCGGCGCGTTACCGTCTCCACGGGGTGGAGCTCTTCCCCGGCATCGGCGTCCCCCTCAGCCGCACCACCCGCTACGGGGCGACCTTCGCAGGGGTGCAGCGGGGGGAGCCCGCCGCGCTGCTCCTGGGGTGGGTGAACTACACCCCCATCTTCTTCAAGCCCTCCACCGAGTGCGCCGTCGTCGGGGGGCGCTGGTGGCTCGTGGCCGCCGAGGGGGGGCGGCCGCGGGTGCTCCGGGGGCGCTTCGGGCGCGGAACCGTCCGGTGGGACCAGAAGGGCAAGCTCGCCGCGGCCGAGGTGGGGGTGAGGCTCGGGGGGCGGGGAGGGGAGGGCCGCCTGGCGGCGGCCCTCAACCACCTGCCCTTCCCGCCCCGGATAGGCGGCGCGCTGAGGCTGCCGGGGGCCTCAGGGCCCTGAGGCCCCCGCGCCTTCGGGTTGCGGGGCCTCCCACCGGGCGTCGAGCCACTTTTTCTCGCTGCGGCTGCTCTCCACCACCCTCTCGATAAAGTGCACCCCGCGCGCCCCGTCGTAGACGGTGGGGAAGTCCGGGGGCCTCTCCGGGGAGAGGCCGCGGCGGGCGCGCATCGCCGCCGCGGCCTCCAGGTAGAGGTTCGCGAACGCCTCGATAAACGCCTCGGGGTGCCCGGCCGGGAGCCGGCTCGCCGCCCGCGCCTCCTCGCAGAGGTAGGGGTTGCCGCGCCGGAGGGTCTGGACGGGCTTCCCGAAGGGCGCGAAGAGGAGGTGGTTCGGCTCCTCCTGGCGCCACTGCAGGGCACCCTCGGTGCCGTAGACCCGGAGGCTCAGGTTGTTCTCCTCTCCCGTGGAGATCTGGGAGGAGATCATGACGCCCTTCGCCCCGCCCTCGTAGCGGACGAGGAGGTTGCCGTCGTCGTCGAGGCGGCGGCCCTCGACGAAGGTGGTGAGGTCGGCGCAGATCTCGGAGATCCGGAGCCCGGTCACGGTGGCCACGAGGTTCTCGGCGTGCGAGCCGATGTCCCCGATGGCCCCGGCGGCCCCGGCCAGGGAGGGGTCGGTGCGCCACCTGGCCTGCTTGTCCTCGTCCTCCAGCCGGCGCACGAGCCAGCCCTGGCTGTACTCGACGATGACCTTGCGCAGCTCGCCGAGCATGCCGGAGCGGACCATGTGCCGGGCCTGGCGGACCATCGGGTAGCCGGTGTAGTTGTAGGTGACGCAGAAGATCGTGCTCGCCTTCTCGACGGCGCGCACCAGCTCCAGGGCCTGCTCCGAGGTGTGCACCAGCGGCTTGTCGCAGATCACGTCGAACCCCGCCCGGACGAAGGCGCGGGCGACCGGGAAGTGCATGTGGTTCGGGGTGACGATGCTGACGAAGTCTATGCGCTCCTCCTCGGGGAGGGCGAGCTCCCCCTCCAGCATCTCCTCCCAGCTGGCGTAGTTCCTCCCTTCCGGCAGCCCCAGCGCCCTCCCGGAGCGGAGGGCCTTCTCCGGGGTGGAGGAGAGCGCCCCGGCCACGAGCTCTATCTCGCCGTCCAGCGCGGCCGCCCGCCGGTGCACCGCCCCGATGAAGGAGCCCTCGCCCCCGCCGACCATCCCCATCTTGAGCCTCTGCATCTCACTCCTCCCCGAAGGCGGCGTCGAAGGCCACGCCGGAGGGCTCGAAGTCCAGCCTCCGGACGAAGGCGGCGGACTCGCGGGCGCCGTGCACCCGGTCCATCCCGGAGTCCTCCCACTCCACCGAGAGCGGGCCGCCGTAGCCCGTGCGGTTGAGGGCCCTGACGATCTCCTCGAAGTCCACCCCGCCGCGGCCCAGCGAGCGGAAGTCCCAGCCGCGCCGGTGATCCCCGAAGGGGAGGTGGGAGGAGAGGATGCCGCTCTGGCCGTCGAGGGTGCGGGCGGCGTCCTTCATGTGGACGTGGTAGATCCTGTCGGCGAAGCGGTCTATGAACTTCACGGGGTCGACGAACTGCCAGTAGAGGTGCGAGGGGTCGAAGTTGAAGCCGAAGGCCCTCCGGCCCCCCACGGCCTCGAGCGCCCGCTCCGCGGAGTAGAGGTCGTAGGCGATCTCCGTGGGGTGCACCTCGAAGGCGAAGCGCACCCCCTCCTCGTCGAAGACGTCCAGGATGGGGTTCCACCGGCGGGCGAAGTCCTCGTAGCCGGCCTCGACCTCCTCGTGCGGGGTGGGCGGGAAGAAGTAGAGCTTGTGCCAGACGGAGGAGCCGGTGAAGCCCGTGACCACCTCCACGCCGAGCCTCCTCGCGGCGCGGGCGGTGTCCTTCATCTCCTCGGCGGCTCGCCGCCGCACCCCCTCGGGGTCGCCGTCCCCCCACACGCGCTCGGGGAGGGTGGCCCTGTGGCGCTCGTCGATGGGGTCGCAGACGGCCTGGCCCACCAGGTGGTTGCCTATGGCCCAGCAGCGCAGGTCGTGGGAGGAGAGGAGCTCTCGCCTCCCGGCGGCGTAGCCCTCGTCCTCGAGCGCCCTGCGCACGTCGAAGTGGTCCCCCCAGCAGGCGAGCTCCAGGCCGTCGTAGCCCATCTCCCTGGCGAGGGGGGCCAGCTCCTCGAGCGGCAGGTCCGCCCACTGGCCGGTGAACAGGGTTACGGGTCTTCTGGGCACGTTCTTCTCCCCCTTTCTCTAACCGCGGTACTCCCCGCGGGCCACCGCGGGGACGTAGTCCTCGAGCTCCGGGTCCGGGAGGGCTATGGTGCGCCCGGTCTCGGCGGAGCGGTAGAGCGCCATGAGCAGCTCCACGACCGCCACGCCGTCCCGGAAGGTCTCCTCCGGCCGCTCCCCGCGCAGGAAGCACCCGACCATGTGCCGGTCCTCCAGGGTGTAGCCGTAGGAGGCGGCCTCGTCCTCCAGCACCGGCATCAGGCCCTGCTCGGCGTTCTGCTTCTCGACGAGGTCCTCGCCGGCCTCCCCGCTCACGTTGCGGGAGAGGAAGACCTTGAGCCCGCTGTTCAGGGTGCTGTACTCCATGGCGTACTCGGGGCCGAGGAGCTCGAGCTGTATCCTGAGCCCCGGGCCGACGTAGGACCAGGAGGTGGTGGCCTCGATGATGAGCCGGTTGCCCGCCTCGTCCTCCAGGGCGAGGGTGCCGCGGGCGAAGTCCTCCGCCGGGCGGCTGGAGTAGTCCACGCCGATTGTCTCCTCGAGGCGGCGGGCGTACTCCCGGCGGCCCCACTTGAGGGTGGCGATGGTGGCGCTCGCGGAGAGGGGGCGGAGGCTGTGGCGGTCTCTGCCCGGCTCGGTGAGCAGGTAGCGGGCGACCTCCACGCTGTGGCACATCATGTCCGAGAGGACGCCCCCGCCCTGCTCCTCGCCGCGCCAGAACCAGGGGGCGTGGGGGCCGGAGTGCTCCTCGGAGGCCCGGGCCAGGTAGGGCCGCCCGGCTATGGGGGCCGCCCGCCGCCAGATGATCTCCCGGCCCCGCCGGACGGCGGTGGAGAAGAGCTGGTTCTCCAGGTAGCCGTGGTTGAGGTTCGCGTCCTCGGCCAGGCGGAGCATCTCGCGGGCCTCGGCGAGGTTGCGGGCGAGGGGCTTCTCGCAGGCGACGCCGCGCAGGGTGGCGCGCCCCGCCTTCACCTCGCGGTGGATGGCGCGCATGTTGGCGAGGCGGGTGCTGTTGGGGCCGAGGAGCCAGACCGCGTCCACCTCTCCGGAACGGAGCATGCTCTCTATGGAGGGGAAGGGGGCGCAGGGGCCGAGGCCCAGCCGGCCGGCCTCGGCGGCGAGCGCCTCCCGGTGGGCGGGGGTGGGGCTGAAGACCCCGGAGATCCTGGCGTCCCTCACCCCGAGGAAGGCCTCCAGGTGGAAGCGTGCTATAAACCCGCTCCCGACGAACCCTATGCGCAGCGGCGGCGCGTTCTTCTTCTGCATCTCTCCTTCTCCTCACTCCCTCAGGGCTCGCTGCCTGCCGTAGAGGGAGAGCAGGGCGAGCAGGGTCAGCCCGTAGACGATCTGGCGGGCGGATTCGGGGAGGTCGAGGGCGGTGAGCAGGCTGGTCAGGAGGGTGAGGACCAGCGCCCCGGCCATCGTCCCCGCGTAGCTGCCGACGCCGCCCGCGAGCAGGGTCCCCCCGACCACCACGGCGGCCACCGAGGGGAGGGTGTAGGGGTCGCCGAGGTTGAGGAAGACCTGCCGGGTGTAGCCGAGCAGGATCGCCCCGCCCAACGCGGCGAGCATCCCGCTCAGCGCGTAGGTGGCCACGACCACGGCGGGGACCCTGACCCCCGAGAGCCGGGCGGTGGTGCGGTTGGCCCCCACGGCGAAGAGCTGCCTGCCGTAGGGGGTGCGCCACAGCAGGAGCCACATCAGCAGGCCCAGCGCCGCCCACACCAGGACCACCCCCGGGATCCCGAAGGCGAGCGACCCGGAGACCAGGCCGGCCAGGAGGTCCGGCGTCTCGCCGCGCAGCTCGCCGCGGGTTACCACCAGGATCAGGCCCTGCACCACGCCGGCCATCCCCAGCGTCATCACCAGCGGGGGGATCTTGAGCAGCGTGATCCCGAGCCCGTTCGCCGCGCCTATGAGGAGCCCGACGCCGAGCGCTATGGCGAGCGCCAGCAGCGCCCCGCCCGCCTCCCCGGTGCCGAGCCTGAAGACCAGGATGGCCCCCAGCGTGACCACCGCCCCCACGGAGAGGTCTATCCCCTCCCCGCCGCTTATGATGACCAGCGTCTGCCCGGCGGCGACGATGCCCAGAAAGGCCGCGAGGCGCAGGATGTTCATCGCCTGGTCGTAGCTGCCGAAGCCCGGCTGCAGGAGGCTGCCGAGGGCGAAGAGCCCGGCGGCGAGCAGCAGGGCTATGAGGACCGGGTCTACCCGCGGGCGCTTCACGGCCGCCTCCCCCGGTGCAGCAGGCCGAGCAGGCCCGGGCCGGCGAGGGCCACCACCACGATGAGGCCGTTGATGAGGGTCTGCCACCAGCTGGGGACGCCCATGAAGGAGACGATGCTCTGGAAGAGGCCGAGCACGACGACCCCGAGGATGGTGCCGAAGACGCCGCCCTGGCCGCCGCTGAGCCGGGTGCCCCCGATGACGACCGCGACGATGGAGCTGAGGGTGAGGGGCTCGCCGATGAGGGGGTCCCCCGTGGAGGTGCTCAGGGCCATCGCCAGCCCGGCCAGAGCGGCCATGAGCCCGGCGATGCAGTAGGAGGCCAGCCTGACCGGCGAGACCGGGACCCCGCTGACGAAGGCGGAGAGCTGGTCCCCGCCGGTGGCGTACAGGTAGACCCCGTAGCGCGTGGAGCGCAGCAGGCCCCACGCCAGGAGCACCAGCACCGCGGCCCAGAAGACCAGGGGCAGGCCGAGCGGGTCGGCCCCGTAGGCGGAGAGCAGGCCCTGCGGGACGGAGCCCCCGGGGCTCGGCATCACGTAGAGGGCGAGCCCCGAGAAGACGAAGCTCGTGGCGAAGGTGGTCACGATGGGCTGGAAGCGCAGATACGCCACGCAGGCCCCGTTGACCGCCCCGGCGAGCGCCCCCGCCAGAAGCCCGGCGCCCACGGCGAGCAGGATCTGGGCGGCGCCGGGGGACTCCCCGAGGGCGCTCACGATGATGACGTTGGACAGGGAGAGGATCGCCCCCAGGGAGAGGTCTATGCCCCCGCCGATGACCACCACGGTCTGCCCCGCGGCCAGGAGCAGCAGCGGCAGGTAGGTCATGAGGTTGCCGCCGAGGACGGCGGGGTTGAAGAAGTTGGGCTGCAGGGCGTAGTTTGCGGCCGCGGCCGCCACGAGCAGCACGAGCGCGAAGGCGTAGGACTGCCGCAGCGCGGCCTCGCGCAGCCTGCCGCGCGGGGGGAGCGCCTGCGCGGCCCTCATCCCCCGTCCTCCGTCCCCACGCTGGCCTTGACCAGCGCGGACCTCGTCAGCTCGGGGCTCTTGAGCTCCCTGCGCACCCGCCCCTCGCGCATGACGAGCACCCTGTCGCAGAGCCCCAGAAGCTCCTCGTCGTCGCTGCTGTAGAGCAGGATGGCCACCCCCTCCTTCCTGAGGTCTCCGAGCATCGCGTAGAGCTCGCCCTTGGCGCCCACGTCCACGCCCTTGGTCGGGTCGTCGAGCAGCAGGATCTGCGGCGCGCGCAGCAGCCACTTGCCTAGGACGACCTTCTGGGCGTTGCCGCCGCTGAGGGTGTCGACCGGGTCGTCGAGCGAGCCCATGACTATCCGCAGCTCCCCGGCGATCCTCTCGGCGTCCCGGCGGGCGCGCTTCAGGTCGAGCAGCCGCCCGTAGCGCCGCCAGGAGGGGAGCATGAGGTTCTCGAGGATGGAGCGCACGCGCAACAGCCCCTCCCTGCCCCGGTCGCCGGGGACGAAGGCCATCCCCTCGCGCATGGCCTGCCGGGGGTGGGAGAGGCGCACCTCCCTCCCGCCGAGGAGGAGGCGGCCGGAGCGCGGCAGGGCGCCGAAGAGGGCGCGCAGCAGCTCGGGCTGCCCCTGACCCTGCAGGCCGCCGAGGCCGAGGATCTCGCCCCGGGCGAGCTCGAGGCTCACCCCGCGCACCCCGGGGGCGCGCAGGTCTTCGGCGCGGAGGAGGATTTTCCTCCCCCCGGCGGGGCCGGGGGGATGCTCGATGTGGCGTTTGGTCACGCCGCCCTCGATCATGAGGGAGATCAGCTCCTGCTCGGTCGTCCGCGACGTCTCGGCCTCGCCGACGGTCCTCCCGCTGCGGAGCACCACCGCCCGGTCGGCGATGCGGAAGATCTCCTCCATCCGGTGGGAGACGAAGACCACGGCCCTTCCCTGGGCCTTCCACCCGCCCACGAGCTCGAAGAGGCGGGCGACCTGCTCCCCGTCGAGGCTCGCGGTGGCCTCGTCCAGGATCATGAGGCGGGGCTCGGCGCTCAGGGCCTTGAGGATCTCCACGATCTGGCGCTCTCCGGGGGAGAGGCGCGAGACGAGGGCGTCGGGGCCGAGCGAGGGGCCCACCACCCCCCGGAAGAGCTCCAGCAGCCGCGCCGTGCGCTCCCGCCGCTCGCGCCGCTTCACGAGCCCGCGGGAGAGGGGCTCGTGGGCCAGCCAGACGTTCTCGGCCACCGTCATGTCCGGGATCAGGCTCAGCTCCTGGTAGACGGCGGCGATGCCCGCCCTGCGGGCGGCGTGCGGGGAGGAGAAGCGGACCTCCTCCCCGTCGAGGAGCAGCGTCCCCGAGTCGGGGACGACCGCTCCGGTGATGATCTTGCCCAGCGTGCTCTTGCCGCTGCCGTTGGCCCCCATGAGGGCCACCACCTCCCCGGAGGAGACCTCCAGGTTCCCGTCGGCGAGCGCGACCACCCCGCCGTAGCGCTTGGCGAGGTGCCGGGCCGAGAGGGAGACCTCGCCGGGCATCGCTACTGCTTGAAGTAGCTCTGGGCCTTCTCGCGGCTGATGATGCCGTCGAGGACGTACTCGCCCTCTTTGTCCTTGACCCTGGCGTACCACTCGTCGAAGTTCTGGTCGTTGACCACCCCGGGGATGGGGACGTAGATGGTGTTGTTGGCCTCGCCCGAGAGCACGCCCTCCTTGAGCTCCTTGCCCCGCAGCATCTCCACGGCGACCCGCAGCCCGCTCGCCCCGACGCCGGGCGGGTTGATCACGCCGTAGGAGGAGAAGTCCTCGTCCTGCTGGCGCAGCTCGTGCCACAGCCGCATGTACCCGAGCCGGGCCTCGCCCACGACCACCGGGAACCGCTCCGGGTCGGAGGCGACGATGGCCTGCAGCACCCCGCGGGCCATGCCGTCCTGGGTCCAGACGCCGTCGATGCCGGTCTCGGAGGCGAGGATGTTGGACATCTTCTGCTGGCCGGTGGCCTGGTCCCAGTTGGCGTTGGCCTCGGCTATGACCTCTATGCCGGGGTTCCGGGAGAAGACCTCCTTTACGGCGTCGTAGCGGGCCTCGTTGGCCGGGTGGCCGGCGATGCCGTTTATGACCACCACGTCGCCCTCGCCGCCGAGCTGCTCCACGAGCCACTCGGCGCTCCGGCGGGCCCACTCGGCCTGGTCTATGACCACGTTGATGGCCCCCTCTGCCGGTATCTCCTGGTCGACGGAGATCACGACGATCCCGGCGTCGGAGGCCTCCTTGATGACCTGGTTGAGCCCGGTGACCGAGTTGGGGTTGACGATGATCGCGTCGACCCCCTGGTTGATGAGGTTCCTCATCTGCTGGATCTGGCCCTGCACGTCCACGTCGGCGCTCTCGATGACCAGCTCCTCGGTGAGGCCCTCCTCCATGTACTCCTTGTTGACCCGCTCGAGGTCCTGGATCATCTGGGTCCTCCACTCGCTGCTGATGAAGCCGTTGGAGACCCCGATGGTGTACGGGGCGCCGCCCTCCGAACCCTGCTGCGAGCCTCCCCCTCCGCAGGCCGCGACGAGCAGCACCGCCGCAACGGCGGCCAGGAGCGCCGCCCCCCTGTGCCCCCACCTCGCAAAAGAAGACCCCGTCATGCCCTCTCGCTCCTCCTTTCCCTTCTCTTCCGCCCTGGCTTCGGGCTTTCTCTCTCTACCCGCCGGCCGGCCTCCCGGCCCTCCGCCGGATCCTCTCCTGCGCCATCTCCTCGATCGTCTCGGGGCGCAGTACGTGCTCGATCACCATCGCCGCCGCCCCGTGTATCCCGGCCCGGTCGTCGAGCTCGGAGGGGACGATCTGCAGGTGCCGCGTCGCCAGCGGCAGCGACCGCTGGTAGACGACCGAGCGTATCCCGGCAAACAGCTGCTCGTGGGCGTGCGCCAGGTCCCCGCCGATGATGATCACCGCCGGGTTGAAGAAGTTGACCAGGCTCGCCAGCACCTCCCCGATGAGCTCCCCGGCCGTCCGCACGAGCCGGGCCGCGGCCGGGTTGCCGGCCCGCACGAGCCCCACCACGTCCCTGCTGCCGGTCGCCGGGTACCCCAGCCCGCTGAGCTGCTTGGCCAGCGCCCACCCGCCGGCCACCGCCTCCACGCAGGCCACGTTGCCGCACCGGCAGACGGTCTCCTCGTGGCCGCTGATCCTGATGTGCCCGATGTCCCCGGCGGCGCCCCGCTCCCCGCGGTGGATCCTGCCCCCCGCCACGATGCCGCACCCGATGCCGGTGGCCACCTTCACGAAGAGCAGGTGCTCCACGTCCGACCAGTTCACCCGGTGCTCCCCGAGCGCCATGATGTTGACGTCGTTGTCCACCAGCACGGGCACCCCGCCGAACCGCTCCCTGAACCGCTCGGGGATGGGGACCCGGTCCCAGCCGGGCATGATCGGGGGGCTCACGGCCTGCCCGCGGGCGAAGTCCACCGGCCCGGGCACCCCCACCCCGATGCCCCAGACCTCCTCCCTGCTCCTGCCCGCCTCCTCCAGGAGCTCCTCAAACCTGTCCTGCACCCACCCGAGCACCGCGTCCGGGCCCTGGGCGATGTCCAGATCCGCCGGCAGCTCCACCAGCGGCCTGCCCCCGAGGTCCGCCACCGCAAGCCGGCAGTGGGTGGCCCCCAGGTCCGCCGCCAACACCACGCCCGCGTCCTTGTTGAACCCGAGCACCATCGGCGGCCGTCCGCCGGTCGAAACCCCCTCCTTGGTCTCCACGACCAGCCCGGCCTCCATCAGCACCTCCACCCGCTGCGAGACCGTCGCCCGCGTCAGCCCCGTCACCGCGGCCAGCTCGGCCCGCGTCCGGGCCCGCCCGCTGCGGATCAACCCGAAGATCTGACCCACCGTCCCGCCGTTGGCCGCCTTCATCTGAAATAACCTCCAGAGATAACCGGTGCTTTTGAATTAAAGCAGCAATGTTTGAGCCGTGCAACGTCGGCAAAGGCGCGATCTTTTGTCGAGACTGAGACTAGTCGTATCTCTGACCGGGCATAGTCTGCGCTTTTCTGCTCCACTTACCTTCGATTTCTTTCTGAAGAAGTTTGCTTGCAGCTATTGACCTTACAAAAACCTCCTGGTTTAATGCTTCGCGCCAAGGTTAGTCAGGGGGATATGGACAAAGGGGGATAAGTGGGGAGAGCTGTAGGGTAGAACCGCCGGTTCGAGCGAACCTCTCCGGGTGGCTGCTTGGGGTGGTTCCATCGAGGGGGCGGGGGTTTCGTTTTTCGTGATTATGGGGTAGCGCCGGCGGGTCGGGTGGAGAATGCACTTCCCACCCGACCCCTGGGAACCTTCGGGAAAGGAGCGTGGGGGATGTTTGGGCAGTGCAGAGAGATAAGGCGCAGGGATTTCCTGCGCCTTGCGGCGGGAGCAGCTGTGGCGGGGGGAGCCGGGCTGTGGGCGCTGCGGACCGCTGAGGCGGCTTCTTCTGGAGGGTGTGTTCCCGGGGCCAAGATAGGCATCCAGCTCTACAGCGTCCGGGATCAGATGGCCCGGGATGCCGTGGCCACCGTGGCTGCTATCGCGGAGATAGGTTACGCGGAGGTAGAGTTTGCGGGCCTGTACGGGCGCACTGCGGAGCAGTGGCGCCGGACGTTGAGGGAGCTTGGGTTGCGGGCGCCCTCCAGCCACGATGACCTGCTCGGGGGCGACGCTCGGCAGATACTTGAGAACGCCCGAACTCTGGGGCAGAGGTGGGTTATACAACCCTATTACAGGGGCGGCACCCTCGATGACTACCGGCGGGTGGCCGAGAGGCTCAACGAGGTCGGAGAGCTCGGCAGACCATACGGGATCAAAGCCGGCTACCACAACCACGCCCACGAGTTCGAGCCCATGGAGGGCTCCTTCCCGTACGCCGTTCTGCTGGAGGAGACCGACCCGCGCCTCGTGGACATGGAGCTGGACCTCTACTGGGCCATCGAGGGCTACTATACCTACGGCAACCCCGACGCCCGGCCGCTCGCGCTCTTCGAGCGGGCTCCGCGGAGGTTCAGGCTCTTCCACGTCAAGGACGGTTTCCCGTCACGACCGGGCGTGCAGTTCGCCGACGTGGGAGAGGGCGAGATCGACTTCGCACCGATCTTCGCGGCCCGGGAGCTCTCCGGCGTCGAGCACTACCACACGGAGCGCGATGACGCGCCGAGCGATCCGGAGGGCTCTTTGGGCAGCGCCCAGGACATGTACGACAACCTGGTAGCCGAATACGGGGCCGGTAGCCGGCGTTAACAACCTATGTTGGTAGCGAGGAGGGGAGGAAACTTGCGAGCGGCATCGCCTGCGGGCCCGTCCATGGGGAGAACGGCCATCCTCCTCCTGGGGTTGGCGATCCTGATCGCGGCGTTCGTTGCCTGGGGGACGGCCAGCGCTCAGGAGGCACCCGCGATCAAGGCGCCGGGGCCCAGCAAGAGCTTCGACGTCCTGGTCTTCTCCAAGACGGCGGGCTTCCGGCACGACTCGATCCCGGCCGGCATAGCGGCCATAAAGAAGCTCGGTCGGGAAAACGGCTTCCGGGTGGATGCCACGGAGGATGCCGCGGCCTTCACCGACGAGAACCTGGCCGAGTACGAGACCGTCGTGTGGCTCTCCACCACGGGCGACGTCCTGAACGAGGAGCAACAGGCGGCGTTCGAGCGCTACATCAGGGACGGCGGGGGCTACGTCGGCATCCACGCCGCGGCCGACACGGAGTACGAGTGGGAGTGGTACGGCAGGCTGGTGGGGGCGTACTTCGACTCCCATCCGGCGATACAGCCGGCTACCATAAAGGTCGCGGACAAGGTCCACCCGTCTACTAAACGGCTGCCGGAGCGCTGGCGGCGCACCGACGAGTGGTACAACTACCGCGCCAACCCGCGGGGCAGGGTGCACGTACTCGCCACGCTCGACGAGAGCACTTACTCCGGCGGCAACATGGGCTACGACCACCCGATAGCCTGGTGTCAGGAGTTCGACGGCGGCCGTTCCTGGTACACCGGCGGCGGCCACACCAAGGAGAGCTTCTCCGACCGGTTCTTCCTGCGCCACATACTCGGGGGCATTCGGGCCACCGCTGGCGTGGTCGAGTCCGACTGCGGCGCCACCGTGGAGGCCAACTACGAGAAGGTGACGCTTGCCGGTTCCCAGGGGGTGGGCGAGCCTATGGGGCTCGCGGTGCTGCCCGACGGCCGGGTGCTTCACACCTCGCGCACGGGCGAGGTGCGGATGTACGATCCGGAGACGCGCGCCTCCCGGGTCATAAACAGGATCGAGGTTTACACCCACGACGAGGAGGGCCTGCAGAGCATAGCCGTGGACCCCAACTTCGAGCAGAACCACTGGGTGTACCTCTACTACTCGCCGCCTCTGGACACCCCGCCCGGGGAGTGGTCGCCCGAGAACGCCGAGGCCTTCGAGGGGCACATGAACCTCTCGCGGTTCAAGCTGGTCGGCGACTCGCTTGACCTCTCTACCGAGCAGGTGATCCTGCAGGTGCCGACCACCAGGGGCATCTGCTGCCACGTCGGAGGTCACATAGACTTCGATGATCAGGGGAACCTGTACCTCTCGACCGGGGACGACACCAACCCCTTCGCCTCCGACGGATACGCCCCGATAGACGAGCGACCCGGGCGCGAGCCCTACGACGCCCAGCGTACCGCGGCCAACACCAACGACCTCCGGGGCAAGCTGCTGCGCATAAAGGTCCGGCCGGACGGCTCGTACACCATCCCGGAGGGCAACCTCTTCGGTGAGGGAGGCAAGTACCCGAACGCCGACCCGGACAAGACCCGACCCGAGATCTACGCGATGGGCCTCAGGAACCCCTTCCGGTTCGCCGTGGACGGGGACGGCACCGTCTATCTCGGCGACTACTCCCCCGACGCCAGCCAGCCCAACCCCGAGAGGGGACCCGCCGGGCACGGGGAGTGGATGATCATCGAGGAGGCCGGCAACTACGGCTGGCCGTACTGCGCGGGGCCGAACATGCCCTACCGCGACTACGACTTCGCCACCGGCCGGTCGGGCCCCGCGTTCGACTGCGAGGGCGGCCCGGTCAACGACTCGCCCAACAACACGGGGCTCAGGAAGCTGCCGCCCGCCGTCCCGCCCGACGTCTGGTATCCCTACGGGGAGTCCCAGCAGTTCCCCGAGCTCGGCACGGGGGGCATCGGGCCCATGGGCGGGCCGGTCTACGACTACGACCCGGATCTCCGGTCCGAGACCAAGTTCCCCGCCTACTACGACGGGGTCCCCTTCTTCTACGAGTGGACCCGGGACTACGTGAAGGAGTTCCGGCTCGACGAGGAGGGCAGGCTTTTCAAGATAAACCCCTTCCTGCCCAACACCATCTTCGATAACCCCATGGACATGGAGTTCGGCCCCGACGGCTCGCTCTACGTCCTGGAGTACGGCGATGGCTACTTCAGCCAGAACCCGGAGGCACAGCTCGCCCGCATAGACTACGTGAAGGGCGCCCGCTCGCCGGTCGCCCGGGCCAGCGCCGAGCCCACCTCCGGGCAGGCGCCGCTCACCGTGCAGTTCTCCAGCGAGGGGTCGTACGACCCCGACCCGGGGGACTCCATCGCCTACGCGTGGGACTTCCAGAACGACGGGACGGTCGACTCGACCGAGCCGAACCCGACGTACACCTACACCCAGAACGGCGTCTACACCGCCCAGCTCACCGTGACCGACTCCGCCGGCAAGACCGGGGTCGCCAACGTGGAGATCGTGGTGGGCAACACCTCGCCGGAGGTGACCATCGAGGTTCCCCCCGATGGTGGCTTCTTCGACTTCGGTGACACGGTGCCCTACAGGGTGAGCGTCACCGACCCGGAGGACGGGCAGATAGACTGCTCCAGGGTCGAGGTCCAGTACATCCTCGGCCACGACGAGCATGGCCACCCGCTCACCTCCACCTCCGGGTGCGAGGGGACCATACAGACCGTCAGGGATGAGGGGCACGGTGAGGACGCCAACGTCTTCGGCGTGATCGCCGCCACCTACACCGACGAGGGCGGTGGCGGCGTCAAGGCCCTGACCGGGCAGGACGAGGTCGTCCTGCAGCCCAAGACCAAGCAGGCCGAGCACTTCACCGAGGCCAGCGGCGTGCAGATCGTGGAACACGATGGAGCTGCGGGCGGCCGTCGCGTCGGGAACATCGAGGCGGGCGACTGGATCGCCTTTGACCCCGTGAACCTGCTCAACATCGACTCCGTGTCCCTGCGGGTCTCCTCCGGTGGCAGCGGCGGGACCATAGAGTTCCGGTGGAACGCGCCCGACGGCCCGGTCATCGGAACCGCAAACGTCCCCAACACCGGCGGCTGGGACAGCTACACCACGCTGGATCCAGTCCCGCTGGACGACCCGGGCGGTAGCGGCACGCTCTACCTGGTGTTCTCGGGCGGGTTCGACGTGGACCAGCTGCGGTTCAACGGAGAGGGGGTGGCGCAGTAGGGCGGCGCCGGGAGGGCGCGGGCTCCTGAGGTTCGTGCCCTCCCTCCTTTCTAGCGCGTCGATTCGCAGGCGCAGGACCAGGAGGGACAGACTTTTATGACCGATCCCGTAATGACCGAAGGCTTCCGGCGTCTGGCTGCAGCGGCGACCGCCACCGCCCTGGCCCTCTTCGCGTTCTGGATGGTCGGTGGGGCGACCGGGCCTCCTACCGCCGGGGCCGATCCGCTGCGGCCGTGCGCTTCCGAAAGACCCGAAGAGGGCTTCAGGCCGCTCTTCAACGGCACGCGGGGGAGTCTGCAGGGGTGGTCGCAGGCCGGTCCGGGGGGATTCGAGCACGAGGGGTGCGAGCTGGAGGCCTTCGGCGGGATGGGGCTCTACTGGTATTCGACCCGGGAGTTCGGAGCCTACACGCTGAGGCTCGACTGGAAGCTCTCCAAAGAGTCCGACAACTCCGGCGTCTTCGTCGGGTTTCCGGCCCCCGGCGACGACCCGTGGGTGGCGGTCAACAGAGGGTATGAGATACAGATCGATCCGCTCGCGCGCCCGGACGGGGATCCCAGGCACTACACCGGGGCCATCTACGGTTTCCAGGGACCCGACGTCCGGGCCGTCCAGGAGGCGATAAAGCCCATCGGCGAGTGGAACACGTACGAGATCACGGTGGACGATCCCAGGATCACCGTCAGGCTCAACGGCGTGTTGGTGAACGAGTTCGTCTCTACCGACCCCGGCCGGGATCTCTCCCGCGGGTTCATAGGGATACAGAACCATGGTCCTGGCGAGCCGGTGCGATACCGGGACATCCGGATCAGGGAGCAGGTTCCTGCTTTCTCGGAGAGGGAGACCCGGTAGTCGGGGGAGAGGAGGTGTAAGTGGTGGAGGAAGGAGGCAGCCCGCGGACCGGGCGCGTCGGCGTCTGGCTGGTGGGCGCCCGGGGCTCGGTAGCTACCACGGTGGTTCTCGGTGCGGCGGCTCTGGCGATGGGGTTGTGTCGCCCGGTAGGGATGGTCACCGAGACGGGGCCGCTGGCCCGTCTCCCGCTGCCGCGCACACGGGATCTGGTCTTCGGCGGACATGACCTTTCGCGCGAGCCTTCCCTTTCCAAGAAAGCCTGCATCCTTGCGGAGGAGGGAGTGGTGCCCTGTGCGCTGCCTGGGGCGGTGGCAGATAAAGTGGAGGAGGTGGAGTCCCGTATCCGGCCCGGGGTAGACCCTCACGGCGATCAACGCTCCCCCATGGAGTTGGTCGACAGGGTGCGGGAAGATCTCCTCGCGTTCCGGTCGGACATGGGGCTCTCCACGGTCGTCGTCATCAACCTGGCCTCGACGGAGCCGCCGCCGGATCCCCACCCGGCCCACTCGGATCCGGACCTGCTCGCGCGTGCCCTGGGGGATGGATACCCGGTGCTCCCGGCCAGTTCGCTGTACGCCTACGCCGCGCTGGAAGCCGGCTTCCCGTTCGTAGACTTCACCCCCTCCGCCGGCATAGCCCTGCCTGCGCTGGATGCCTTGGCTCGAAAGCGGGGTGTGCCGTATGCCGGCAGGGATGGCAAGACCGGAGAGACCCTCGTGAAGTCTGCCCTCGGGCCGATGTTCGCTGCCCGCAACCTGCGCGTCCGCTCCTGGTCCGGCGTGAACCTCCTGGGAGGGGGCGACGGTGCCGCGCTGGCAGACCCCGAGCGCGCCCGGAGCAAGCTGCGTACCAAGTCTGCCCTGCCTGAAGAGGTCTTGGGATACAAGACCGAGTCGCCGGTGCACATCGAGTACGTAAGGGATATGGGCGAGTGGAAGACGGCTTGGGATCACATCTCGTTCGAGGGTTTCCTCGGGATCCGGATGCGGATGCAGTTCATCTGGGAGGGGTGTGACTCCGCGCTCGCCGCGCCGCTGGTGCTGGATCTGGCGCGCCTCGTCGCCCATGCCCACCGTCGAGGAGAGTCCGGAGTCCTCGACGGGCTGGCGTTCTTCTTCAAGGATCCTCTCGGAGCCTCGGAACATCGGCTCGAGCATCAGTATCAGCTGCTGTGCCGTTGGGCGGCAGGTTCGGATGGGGCATGATGCTTCTGCCAGGGGCGAGAGACATAGCCGAGCTCGTCCGTCTCCCCGCGCTGCTGAGCGCGCCGGGTGACGCCTGGCTGGGCGCGGCAGCGTCGAAGGCGGACATGCCTTTTCGGGAGGTCTTCACCCTTTCTCTGTCTTCATGTTGTCTGTACGCGGCGGGCATGGCCCTCAACGACTACGCCGACCGGGAGGTGGATGCGAGGGAACGTCCCCGGCGCCCCATCCCCTCGGGGCGCGTCGATCCCCGGTTCGCCCTCGGGCTCTCCGCGGTCCTCACCGCGGCCGGGGTGGGGCTGGCGGCCTTTGCCGGGGGGAAGGGGAGGCTTGCGGTGTCTCTGGCGCTGGCCGGTGCGGTGTGGTCCTACGATCTCTCTCTCAAGAGAACCTCTTGGGGTCCTGCTGGAATGGCTGCCTGCCGCACGCTCGACGTTCTTATGGGGGCAAGGGATGCCCGAGCCCTCCCGGCTGCGTTGGTGGTTGGGGGGCATACCGCCATGATTACCCAGGCAAGCCGCAGCGAGGCTCGGGGGGGGACGAGAACCCCTGGGCTGCTCACAATGGCGGGCACCGCCGCGATCACCCTGGCGGCGTTTCGAGCCGTGCTCAAAAGCCAGCATGAGCGAGCCCGCCTTCTCTCGCTGGCTCTGCTCGGAGGTTATGCGGGTGAGATGCTGCGCGCAGGCGTGCGGGTATTGCGGCGACCGGGGGCGGAGAACCTCCAGGAGTTGGTCCGTGCCGGGGTGCTTGGGATCATGCCCCTTGAGGGGGGTATGGCGGCGGGGACGGGAGCGGCCGGGAGGGCTGCCGCCCTCGCCGCCGCATGGGTTTTCGTCCGGCGCCTCTCCCGGAAGGGGCGGGTTACATGAGGTTGCGCTACGCATATAACACCAACGGGCTTGCCGACCACAGGCTGGAGGACGCCCTCGCCCTCCTCGCCGATTGCGGCTACGAAGGGGTGGGGCTGACCCTGGATCATCATCACCTCGATCCCTTCGGTGCCGGTCTCCCCGCAAGGCTCGAGGGGCTCCGGAGGCGTCTGGCAGATCTAGGTCTCTCCGTGGTCGTGGAGACGGGAGCCCGGTTTCTGCTGGACCCGCGGCGCAAGCACGAGCCTACCCTCATGTCCGAGGACCGAAGGCGCCGGATAGGCTTTCTGCTGCGTGCCGTCGAGATAGCCGCCCGGCTGGAGGCGGAGGCTCTCTGCTTCTGGTCTGGAGCGCGTCCTGCCGACCTCGAGTGGCGAGAGGCGTGGGTGCGGCTCGTGGAGGGATGTTCCGTCGTGCTGGCCGCTGCGGAACGGTATGGCGTGTCGCTGGGTTTCGAGCCCGAGCCCGGCCATATGGTGGACCGTTTGGTGGCCTATGATCGGCTAGCGGCGGATCTCGGCAATCACCCCCTCTTCGGGCTTACGCTCGACGTGGGGCACTGCCTCTGCGTGGGAGACGAGCCGATCGCCGCCCAAATCCTGAGGCGGGCGGACAGGATGGTGAACGTCCACATAGAGGATATGCGGCGGGGCCTGCACGAGCACCTGTACTTCGGCGAAGGGGAGGTGGACTTCTCCTCCGTGCTGGACGCTCTCCGGAGAGCTGGCTACAGGGGGCTCGTCTGCGTGGAGCTCAGCAGGCACAGCCACGCGGCACACCGGACGGTTCCGGGGGCTCTCGAGTTTCTGAGGAGGGTCGAGAGAGGGGAGGTGCTGGATGAAGCAGTACACCACGGATGAGTTGTGGGGTGCGCTGCGCGAGCGTGCGCCTGCAGAAGGCGTGGCCTGGCTGGAGGGAGAGGCACGGGCCGCCAGCAGTGACCCCGGTGTCCTGGCCTCCGCCTTCCCGGCCGTCGGGCGGATGGTCGGCAGGGGCGTGCTGGACCCGGGAGAAGACCCGGATAGCCTCCATGCTTGGAGGGTGGAGGACGCCGGAAGGGCGGTGCTGCTGGTCGCCGCGGGCGAGAGGGTCGCTGGCGGGCTTCCCGAGCTTTACCGTTACGGCGATGCAGCCGAGCGTCGCGGTATACTCCGCTCCCTCTACCTGCTTCCCGTCGGGCGCTCTGCCGTGCCGCTGGTCGAGGATGCCGTGAGGACCAACGACACACGGCTCATAGCCGCCGCTCTGGGCCCTTACGCCTTCCGACACCTCGATGATGCGGCCCTGGCCCAGGCGGTTCTCAAGTGCGTGTTTCTAGAGGTGCCCATCTCCCCCCTGCTGGACATCGGGTTGGGTGAGAGGATCGGCCCGGAGATGGCCCGGATGCTTGCAGGCTACGTGCATGAGAGGGTGGCGGCGGGGCGGGATGTTCCGTCGGAGGTTTGGTTCGTAATAGAGCGCTTCCCTCCGCGGCGGGAGTTGGACGCCATAGCTGCAGAGCTGGACCACCCGGTCGAGGAGCGGCGGAGGGCCGCCAGACGCGCCCTGGCGCACAGCGAACTGCTCAGGAGGAGAAGCAATGCGAATCTTTGATCCGCACATACACATGACCTCCCGCACCACCGATGACTACGAGGCGATGGCCGCCGCTGGCGTGCGGGCGGTTGTGGAGCCCGCCTTCTGGCTCGGGCAGCCCCGGACCACGGTGGGCTCTTTCGTGGACTACTTCAACAGCCTTATCGGTTGGGAGCGTTTCCGGGCAGCCCAGTTTGGCATCCGCCACCACTGCGCCATCGGTCTCAACCCAAAGGAAGCGAACGACGACCACCTGCGCGAGGAGGTGCTGCGCCTTCTGCCACGCTATCTGGCGAAAGACGGCGTGGTGGCGGTCGGGGAGGTCGGTTTCGACTCCATGACGCGCGCAGAGGAGGAGGCGATCGAAGCACAGCTGCAGCTTGCCTTGGAGCACGACCTCCCGGTGCTGGTGCACACCCCTCATCGGGACAAGCTCGAGGGCACCCTGCGCACGCTGAGGCTCATCGAAAGGGCCGGGCTGTCGCCGGACCGGGTGCTCATCGATCACAACAACGAGCTTACGGTGGGACCGGTCTCAGAGAGTGGCTGCTGGATGGGCTTCACCATCTACCCCTTTACCAAGATGGACGAGCACCGCATGGTCCGCATCCTGGAGGAGTTCGGTACGGAGCGCATCCTCATAAACTCCGCCGCCGACTGGGGAATAAGCGATCCCTTGAAGGTGGTCAAGACGGTCGGGGCCATGCGCGCGGCAGGCTTTGATGAAGCCGGGATAGAGCGCGTTGTATGGCATAACCCCGTCGAGTTCTTCGGCCAGAGCGGGCGGCTCGAGCTGGGTGAGGTCGAGGCTGACCGCGGGGCCACCTTCCATGGGAACTCCGTATTGAGGGGCGAACGCCGGTCCTGATGCGCTTCCGGAGTGGAAACGGCGACACGATCTTTCTGTCCTACTGCTCCAACGTCCACCCCGCCGAGGATGTTCGGGGGATCATGGACCAGCTCGGGCGCTACGCGGCGCGGGTGCGCGAGCAGCTGGGAGGACCGCGTCTCGGGGTGGGGCTGTGGATCCCCGCGCCCGCCGCTTCCGGGCTGCTACGGGATCGGGAGCTTCTGAAGCGCTTCAAGGGCTCTCTGGAGCGGCACTCTCTCGAGGTGGTCACCCTGAACGGGTTCCCCTATCGGGCTTTTCACGCCCCCGCGGTCAAACGCAATGTCTACTCGCCCGACTGGGCGGACGCCCTGAGGGAGGAGTACACCCTGAACCTTGCTTGCCTACTGGCACAAATAATGCCCGAGGACGCCGCCGGGGGGAGCATCTCGAGCGTGCCGCTCGGGTGGCGCCAGGGGTGGTCACCCGAGAGATCCGCCCGCGCCCGGGAGGCACTGGAGCGGGTTGCTAGGGGGCTTGAGGAGCTCTCCGTGCGGACCGGGCGGGCGGTGCGGCTCGCCCTGGAGCCCGAGCCGGGCTGCGAGCTTGAGACCGTAGAGGCTACTGCTGCGTTCTTGAAAGATCTGGATTGCCGTTGGATCGGTGTCTGCCTCGATGCCTGTCACCTGGCCGTGCAGTTTGAGGACCCGGCTGCTTCGCTTGCTGTTCTGAGGGATGCCGGCGTTCCGGTCGTGAAGGCGCAGCTCTCCAGCGCCCTGAGGGTCCCGAGGCCCGAAGCTCCGGAGGCCCGAGACCGGCTTTCCGGGTTCTCCGAGCCACGCTTTCTGCATCAGGTGCGGGAACGCGCTGCAGGCGAGGTCTTGGGCGTTGACGACCTGTGCGAGGCCCTCCAGGGGGCTCTCCCCGGGAAGGGAGAATGGCGGGTCCATTTCCACGTGCCGATCCACCGTGGCGGGGAGGAAACCACCCAGGAGGAGCTCCTGAAGCTTCTTTGTGCCCTCGTGGGGGGTGGTATGCCGGGGACCACCCACCTGGAGGTCGAGACCTACACCTGGTCCGTGCTGCCCGAAGGCCACAGGCCCCGGGGAGAGGAAGACCTGGTGAAGGGGATAGCGCGAGAGCTGTCGTGGACCAGGGAGCGTCTGATCGGGCTTGGCCTGGAGGAGGTGAGGTCGTGAACCGGAGAGGGATCGTCGTGATCGACGTGGTCGGTCTCACGCCGCGTCTGTTGGGAAGCATGCCCCGCCTGGCGGAGCTTGGCGGCTCTGGTTTTCGGGCCCCGCTGCGAACCGTCTTCCCCGCCGTGACCTGCTCCGTGCAGTCCTCTATCCTCACCGGCCTGCCGCCGTCCGGCCACGGCATCGTCGGCAACGGCTGGTACTTCAGGGATCTGGGCGAGATATACCTCTGGAGACAGCACAACGCCTTGGTGGGCGGGGAGAAGGTCTGGGAGACGGCCCGACGGGTAGTTCCAGGATACACCGCCGCGAACCTCTGCTGGTGGTATGCGATGGGGATGTCCGTGGACATCACCCTGACCCCACGGCCCGTCTACCACGCTGACGGGCGCAAGTCTCCTGACTGCTACGCCTATCCTGCCTCACTCCGGGAAAGGGTTACCGCCGAGCTTGGCCGTTTCCCGCTCTTTCAGTACTGGGGGCCGGGCGCCGGCATAGAATCTTCGGAGTGGATCGCTGCAGCGGCCCGGATGGTTCTCTCCGAAGAAGATCCGGATCTCACGCTGGTTTATCTACCGCATCTGGACTACGACCTGCAGAGGTTCGGCCCTGATTCCTCCCAGGCAACTGCCGCTGCCCGGGAGATAGATCGGGTTGCGGGGGAGCTCGCCGCGTTCGCCCTTGAGAGGAACAAGATCGTGCTGGTGCTCTCCGAGTACGGCATCACCTCCGTCAGTAGACCGGTGGATATAAACCGGAGGCTGCGCGCGGAAGGACTCCTGCACATCTATGAGCAGGACGGGATGGAGTATCTGGACCCGTGGACCTCCCAAGCTTTTGCCGTCGCCGACCACCAGGTGGCGCACGTCTACGTACGGGACCCGGGCATGAAGGGCGAGGTGAGACACCTCCTGGAAGACCTGGATGGCGTAGATGAGGTGCTGGATGAGGAGGGCAAGCGGGCATATGGGATAGACCATCCGAGAGCCGGAGAGCTGGTGGCCGTGGCGGAGCGCGACTCTTGGTTCACTTACTACTACTGGATCGAGGACGCAAGGGCTCCGGACTTCGCCCGAACGGTGGAGATACACCGCAAACCCGGTTATGATCCGGCAGAGTTGTTTATGGACCCCAAAGATCCCTGGGTGAAGCTCCGCGCGGGGCTGGCTCTCGCCAGAAAGGTTTTGGGCCTCCGGTACGTCATGAACGTGGTGCCCCTGGACCCCTCACCGGTACGCGGCTCCCATGGTCGGCTACCTGAGAAGGAGGACGAGGGGCCGATCCTGCTCTGCTCCGAGCCTTGCGTCGGCCCCGATGAGGTTTCCGTACTCCAGCTGAGGGACGTGTTGCTGGATCTAGCCGGCATCTCTCGCCGGTTCTCCGAGAGGGCGTAAGGAGGCCCGTGGGAGAGGACGCTTTCGAGCGCGCCGGGGGTACCGGGACGGCCCGGCGCAAGAAGGAGCACATCCGGATCTGCCTGGAGGAGGACGTGGACCACCCGGTGCTCACCACGGGCTTCGAGCGCTACCGGGTTCCCTACGCGAGCCTGCCGGAGCTGGACCTCGCCGCCGTGGACCTCTCGTGCGGGATGCTCGGGCGGCGGCTCTCGATGCCGTTCATGATCCTGAGCATGACCGGAGGGGCGAGGCTCTCGCGCACCATCAACCGGAACCTCGCGCGGGCCGCCCAGGAGTGCCGGGTTGCGCTGGGGCTCGGCTCGATGCGGATAGCGCTGGAGGACCCCGCGGCCGCGGAGAGCTTCCGGGTGCGCGAGCTCTGCCCGGACGTGCCCCTGTGGGCCAACCTGGGAGCGGCGCAGCTGAACCGGGGCTTCGGCGTGGAGGAGTGCCGCAGGGTCGTCGAGATCTCCGGGGCCGACGGCCTGTGTCTGCACCTGAACGCCCTGCAGGAGGCGGCCCAGCCGGGGGGCGACACGGACTGGTCGGGGATAGCCGAGAAGCTCGCCGCCGTTGCCGGCGAGCTCGGGGTGCCGGTGATCGTCAAGGAGGTGGGCTTCGGCATCGGCCCCCGGACCGCCCGGATGCTGGGGGGACTGCCGGTCTGGGGCGTGGACGTGGGGGGAGCGGGGGGAACCTCCTGGCTGGAGGTGGAGAAGCGGGCCTGGGGCAGAGACGACCTCGACGCCTTCGACGCGTTCGGAACCCCCACCGCCGAGAGCATCCCCGTCGTCCGGAAGCACTGCCCGGACAAGCTCGTCATAGGCTCCGGCGGCGTACGCACCGGCGTGGACGCGGTCAAGGCCCTCGCCCTGGGAGCGGACATGGTCGGCGCGGCCCGCCCGCTCCTGCGCCCCGCCACCGAGTCTGAGGAAGCCGTGATCCGGTGGCTCCGGCGCTTCCGGGAGGAGATGCGCCTCGCCGCCTTCTGCGCCGGAGCCCCGGATCTCGACGCCCTGCGCGAGCTGGAGCTCCTGGAAACGCCCTTGACAAAACTTACTTAAACAAGTTTCAAAAAATTCCGGCGCCAGAGGCTTGATATCCGCTCTGCCATGCCCCTAGAATGCCGTTTCAGCGAAAGGTTTACTAGGAAAGGTAAGCAAGTAGGTGGTGAGGGAGAGGGAAGGCAGGAGGCTCGTGGGGCGGATGACGGGGCATCTGCGCCGGCACAACCGGTCGGTTGTGCTGGAGTTGATCCGCACCAGGGGGCCGCTCTCCCGCGCTGCGCTGGTGGAGGCCACCAACCTCAGCCTGCCGACGGTGATCGAGATCGTGGAGCAGCTCGAGAGTGAGGGCCTCGTCCGGCGGGTAGGGGAGGGGCCTTCGACGGGGGGGAGGCGCCCCGTTCTGATAGAGCTGGTTCCCGACGCGTTCTTCGCGCTGGGCGTGGAGCTGGGGACCCGAACGACGACCGTGGTGCTCACCGACCTCAGGGCTTCGGTGCGGGCCCGGGAGAGCGTGCCCTCCAGAATGTCCGAGGGGCCGGAGGCCACCTACGAGCAGGCGATGGTCGCGTTGGGGGCCTTTGAAGGCCGGCTTTCAGGGCGGGACGGGAGGATCCTGGGCATTGGGGTGGCGTTTCCGGCTCCCGTCTTCGGCCGTTCCGGGGCGGCCTTCAGCCCGCCGAGCTATCCGGGGTGGGGCGAGATCCGCATCGGGGAACTGCTGGCCAAGCGGTACGGTCTGCCGGTGATAGTAGACAACGACGCCAACGCTCGGGCCATAGGGGAGCACCTCTTCGGGGCCGGTCAGGGGTACGAGAACATGTTCTATTTCGTATGCCACAGGGGGGTGGGCGGGGCTGCCGTCGTGGACGGTCGGCTGCGGCGTGGAGCGCACGGGGGGGCGGGGGAGGTGGGGCATACCCTCGTGGACCCCGAGGGTCCGCGGTGCGGGTGCGGCAGGTACGGCTGTCTGGAGGCTTTTGTCGGGCGCGCGGCCATAGCCCGGCGTGCCCGGCGGCTTCTCTCCCTCTCGGGCCGCGGTGCCATGGCCGGTGTCCCGCTCGAGCGGGTGAAGGCGGAGCACGTGATCCAGGCGGCCCGGGAGGGTGATGAGCTGGCGGTGCAGGTGATGCGGGAGACGGGGAGGTACCTGGGGGTGGGCGTCGCCAACGTGGCCAACGTCCTAGACCCTTCGCTCGTGGTGGTGGGCGGGTCGACGGCGGTGGCCGGTGAGCTCTTGCTGGAGCCGGTCAGGGAGGTCTTGCGGGGCCGGGCCCTGCCCGGCATCGCCGAGAACGTGCGGGTGGTGTCCGGACGGCTCGGGGAGGACGCCGGGGCGGTGGGGGCGGCCGCCCTGGTGTTGCAGGAGCTATTCGCCGTCCGTATGGGTTGAGGCTGGAGTTTTGGGGGTGATCTGAGGCATGACAAGGGACGTTCTCACGCGCAGGGACTTTCTGAGGGTGGGGGGCGCGGCTTCTCTCGCCGTCGTGCTCGCCGGGTGCAGCTTCGGCACCGGCCAGCAGAGGTCCGGCGGCGCAGGGGGCAACGGCGCCACGATCTGGGACATAAGCACCGGGGAGCAGCAGGAGTTCATCAGGAGCATGGTGGAGGAGTTCAACTCCTCGCACGATGTCTCCGTCTCGGTGCAGTTCTTCCAGAACGACCCGTACAAGAACAAGCTGAGGACCGCCATGGGAGCCGGGAACCCCCCCGACATCTTCTATGGCTGGGGAGGCGGCGTGCTCAAATCGTACGTCGATGCCGGCAAGGTGCATGCGCTGCCCGAGTCGCTGGACACCGGGAGGTTCTTCGCCTCGGTGATGGAGGGCGTAACCTTCGGCGGGAAGACCTACGGGGTTCCGATAATGGGCACCCAGCCCGTCCTCTTCTATTACAACCGTGAGATCTTCCAGGAGCATGGCCTGGAGCCTCCCGACACCTGGTCTGGGTTGCTCGACGCCGTCAGGGCGCTCAGGCGGGAGGGGATCACCCCCATAGCCCTGGCCGGGCAGAACAAGTGGACCAGCATGATGTACGAGGAGTACCTCGTGGACAGGATCGGAGGCCCCGGTCCTTTCCAGGGCGTGCTGAACGGGGAGCCCGACGCCTGGTCCGACCCGGCCTTCATAAGGGCCAACACCATGATCCAGGAGCTCGTCTCCATGGGGGCCTTCCCCTCCAACTTCGCGTCGCTCAACTACGACACGGGCCAGTCTACCCAGCTGTTGTACACCGGCGAGGCGGCGATGCAGCTCATGGGGGCCTGGGACTACCAGGCGATACTCACGAACGCGCCGGAGTTTATCCGGAGCGGCAAGCTCGGATGGTTCGCCTTCCCGCGGGTGGAGGGCGGCGAGGGGGACCCGAAGAACGCGGTGGGCAACCTCACCAACTTCTACTCCATCTCCGAGGCTTCGGAGGCGAAGGAGGTGGCACTTACCTTCTTCGAGGACGCCGTGATGAACGAGGCCTGGGTGAACGGTCTGCTGGATATCGGGCTGGTCCCCCCTGTGGAGGGGATAGAGCGCAAGCTGCGCAGCCAGGAGAACTCCGACTGGCTTACGTTCGTGTACGAGCTGGCGCGGCAGGCGCCCCACTACACCCTTTCGTGGGATCAGGCGCTGCCTCCGCGCGCGGCGCAGGCGCTGCTCACCAACCTGGACCGTCTGTTCCTGCGGGAGATCACCCCGAGGCAGTTCTCGGAGAACATGAACGAGGCGATGGGCCTGTAAGCGGGCCGTGACGGCCGGTGCTGGTGGCGCGGAAGACCGGAGGGATGACATGTCTGGAAGATCGTCGGGTTGGGCCGCATCATCCGCCCTGCTCCTGCCCGCGGCGGCCTTCTTCCTGGCCTTCGCGCTGGGCCCTATGGCGGCCGCGGTCTACATCAGCTTTCTCGACTGGGACGGGGTCTCGGCGCCGCGCTGGATAGGGTTGGGCAACTGGGCGCACGCCTTTACCGACTCGCTCACGCTGCGCTCGCTCTTTCTAACCGCGCAGGTCATGATCCTCTCCTGGGCAATCCAGACGCCGGTGAGCCTGCTGCTTGGCGTGTTTCTGGCCGGCTACCAGAGGTACCGGGCGGTGCTCGGCGCTTTCTACTTTCTGCCGCTTCTGTTCTCGGCGGTGGCGATAGGCCTGATCTGGTCCTCCTCCATGCTCTCGGCTGACGGCGCGCTGAACACCTTTCTCCGGTCCGTGGGGCTCGGCTTTGCGGCGCAGGACTGGCTCGGAGACCCGGATCTCGCGCTCTACGCCGTTATAGCGGTGATCGCCTGGCAGTTCATCCCCTTCCACACGCTGCTCTACCAGGCGGGGGCGCGCCAGATACCGCGGGTTCTCTACGAGGCCGCCCGCATAGACGGGGCCGGGACGCTGCAGCAGTTCTTCTACATCACGCTGCCGCAGCTCAAGTACACGGTGGTCACGTCGACCGTGCTCATACTCACCGGCTCGCTGACTTATTTCGACGTAATCTACGTGATGACCGGCGGCGGCCCGGGCTTTGCCACGAGGGTGCTTCCGCTCCACATGTACATAACCGCCTTCCAGAACGCCCAGATAGGCTACGGGAGCGCGATCGCGGTGATCCTGGCCGTCGCGGGGGTGGCGCTCTCGCTGTTCTTGCTCAGGGTCACCGGCTTCGGCCGTATGGAGAGCCAGGCGGAGGGCCTGTAGTAGTGGTGGCCGCGGGACGGAGCGCGAGAGCGGAGAGGGCGGCGAAACCACCGCGGGCCGGCAGGTTGCGGGCCAACCCTGCGCCGCTCCTCCTGGGGCTGGTGTGGTTCGTGGTGGCGTTCTACCCCGTCTACTACATGTTCATCACCAGCCTCAGGACCCAGGCGGGTTTTCTGAGCGGCAGCCTCTGGATGCCTCCCTCCAACCCCACCCTCGAGAACTACGCGGGCGTGATCGAGGACGGCATCGGCCTCTACTTCCTCAACAGCGCCTTCGTCACCGCCGTGAGCGTGGCGCTCATAGTCGCGGTGTCCTTTCTGGCGGCATATGCCATAGCCCGGATACGTAGCGGCGTCGCTCGGGCCGCCTTCAAGGTCTTCCTGCTCGGGCTCGCCATCCCGCTGCAGGCGGCCATCATCCCCATCTACGTGCTCATCGTCCACATCGGGCTCTACGACACGCTCTACGGCCTGATCCCGCCGCAGGTGGCCTTCGGGATACCGCTCACCGTCCTGATCCTGGTGAACTTCATCCGCGACATCCCGAACGAGCTCTACGACTCGATGGTGCTCGACGGCAGCGGTCACCTGCGGATGATGTGGAACCTCGTGCTGCCCCTCTCCCGCCCCGCCCTCATAACCGTGGTGATCTACAACGCGCTCCAGGTGTGGAACAACTTCCTGTTCCCCCTGATCCTGACGCAGAGCTCCAACATCCAGACCCTGCCGCTGGCGCTGCAGCAGTTCCAGGGGCAGTACGGGGTGAACGTGCCCGGGCTGATGGCGGCGGTCTTCCTCTCGGTGCTCCCCGTCATGGTGCTCTACCTGATCGCCCGTCGCCAGCTGCTCGGCGGGCTCACCGCCGGCTTCGGCAAGTAGATTGCTGTAGACGAACACGCTGGAAGGAGGCAGAAGACGGTGTCTGACGGTGGCTTTCTGAGCACCCGCGGCTCGCAGATACTCGACGGCGGGGGCAACCCCGTCCTGCTGCGCGGCTTCGGGCTCGGTGGCTGGATGAACATGGAGAACTTCATCACCGGGTACCCGGCGAACGAGGAGGCCCAGCGCGAGGCGCTCCGCAAAGTGCTCGGAGAGGAGAAGTACGAGCTCTTCTTCGACCGCTTCCTCGAGTACTTCTTCGAGGAGGAGGACGCCCGCTTCATCGCCTCGCTCGGCCTCAACTGCCTGCGGCTGCCCATCAACTACCGCCACTTCGAGGACGACATGGCCCCCTTCGAGATCAAGGAAGAGGGCTTCGGGCACCTCGACCGGGTGATAGAGCTGTGCGCCCGGTACGGGATCTACACGATCATCGACCTGCACGCGCTGCCGGGCTACCAGAACCAGCACTGGCACTCGGACAACCCCACCCACAAGGCCTTCTTCTGGAAGCACAAGCACTTCCAGGACAGGGCCGTCCACCTGTGGGAGGCCATCGCCGACCGCTACAAGAACAACCGGTGGGTCGCGGGCTACAACCCGATCAACGAGCCCGCCGACCCGACCGAACAGATGATCATGCCGGTCTACCGGCGGCTCTACGAGGCGATCCGCTCGGTGGACCCGAACCACCTGATCTTCCTCGAGGGCAACCGCTACTCGCAGGACTTCCACATGTTCGGCGAGCCGTGGGAGGGCGTGGTCTACGCCAACCACGACTACGCGCTGCCGGGCTTCGTGGACGGCGGCCCCTACCCCGGCGTCTCGCGCGGCGAGTACGTGGACAAGAATGCGCTCGAGGAGACCTTCCTCAGGAGGAGCCGCTACATGCTCGAGCACGGGACCCACATCTGGGTGGGTGAGTTCGGCCCCGTCTACCCGCAGTGGGACCCCGAGAGCCACGAGTCGCGCTACCGGGTGCTCGAGGACCAGCTCGAGATCTACGACCGCCACCAGGTGAGCTGGTCGATCTGGCTCTACAAGGATATCGGGCTGCAGGGCGTCGTCCACGCCGCCCCCGACTCCCCATACATGGAGCGCATAAGGCCCGCTCTGGAGAAGAAGATCCGGCTAGGGGCAGACTCCTGGGGCACGACCGACGAGCACATCCGGGACGTGATGGAACCGCTCGAGCGCCTCTTCGAGCGGGAGTTCCCCGGCTACTCGCCCTTCCCCTTCGGGGCGAAGAGGGACATAGAGCAGCTCGTGCGCCACATCCTCATATCCGAGCCGCTAGTCCCGGAGTTCGCCGAACGCTTCCGGGGCGTCTCGGAGGACGAGATAGACGAACTGATGCGCTCTTTCCGCTTCGAGAACTGCGTGAAGCGCACCCGGCTCGCCGGGATACTCTCCCGCCACGCGAAGCTCCCGGCTGCAGGACAATAGGGAGGGCACCATCGAACGAGGAAAGGAGAACCGCGTGCTCAAGAACTCCGTGGGGATCTGGGCGTTCGGCCCGGCGGTGACCCGCTTCGTCCCCCCCGGCTACCACCCCGAGGCCGCAGAGGAGCCGATGGCCGAGAAGACAAAGCGGGTGTGCGAGGGCCTCTCCGATGTCCTCGACGGCATCGAGTACCACTACCCCGGCGAGATAAACGAGGAGAACGCAGACGAGATCACGGAGATCCTCGAGAGCCACGGCATGGATCTGCCCGTGGTGGCCGCGGGGCTGCACACCGACCCCACCTACGCCCTGGGCGCGTTCATAAACCCCGACCCCTCGCTGCGCCGCAAGGGGATAGACACCCTCAAACGCGGGATAGACCTGGCCGCGGAGGTGGGGGCGAACTTCATCATCTGGCCCGGCGCCGAAGGATACAACTACCCCTTCCAGCGGCCCTACGCCGAGACCTGGCGGGCGTTCGTGGAGGCCGTTGCCGAGCTTGCCGAGCACGCGAGCGGCCGGGGCATAAAGGTCTTCCTCGAGCACAAAAACAGCGAGCCGGCGATGCAGATCCTGATGAAGAACATCGGGATGACGCTCTTTGTGATCCACAAGGTGGAGGAGCTCGGGGTGGACACCCGGAACCTTCTCGTCAACATGGACTGGCAGCACCTGATCATGAACGGCGAGAACCTCGCCGAGTACGCGGCGCTGCTCTCCGCCGAGAACAGGCTCGGCCACCAGCACGCCAACGACGGCTGGGGCACCTTCGACGACGACAACGTGGTCGGCACCAACTTCTTCATGCAGACCCTCGAGCTCTGCCACACCCTGCGGGAGATCGGCTACGGAGAGGGCGGGGAGCGGATGGGCTTCGACCTCTATCCCTACACGGAGGACCAGGTGGCCGCGGTGCGGCGCGCCATCCTGCACCTGGAGTTCATCTGGGAGCTCGCCGGGAGGATAGACGGCGCGGCGCTCGCCGAAGCCAGAGAGAGGGCCGATGCGCTCGGGGCCCAGAAGGCCGTCTACGGCGCCCTGGGCCTCGACGAGGAGTTCGAGCGGCGGGTGGTGCGCGCCCGCAGAGAGGAGCGCGGGGGATGAGCCCCCTCGTCGGGCTGGATATCGGGACCGGCGGGGCGCGGGCCGTCGCCGTGGAGGAGTCCGGCGGCATCCTCGCCGAGGCGACGAGCTCCTACCCGCTCACGAGCCCCCGCCCCGGCTGGACCGAGCAGGACCCCGAGGAGTGGTGGCGGGCCGCGAGGGAGGTGCTCGGGCGGGTGGCCGCAGAGGTCGGGGGGGAGGTGCGGGGGATCGGGCTCACCGGCCAGATGCACGGCTCGGTCTTCCTCGACGCCGGGGAGCGCCCCATACGCCCGGCGCTTTTGTGGAACGACCAGCGCACCGCCAGGCAGTGCGCCGAGATCTCCGGGCTCGTGGGCGCAGAGCGCCTCATCGCGATCGCCGGCAACCCCGCCCTTACCGGCTTTCAGGCGCCCAAGATCCTGTGGCTCAGGGAGGAGGAGCCGCAGAACTACCGGAGGGTGGCGAGCGTTCTCTTGCCCAAGGACTACATCAGGCTGCGCCTCACCGGCGAGCGCGCCACCGACGCCTCCGACGCGGCCGGAACCCTGCTGCTGGACGTGGGAAGGCGGGAGTGGTCGGAGGAGATCCTCTCTCGGCTGGAGATCCCGCGCGGCTGGCTGCCGCGGGTGTACGAGGGCCCCGAGGCGACCGGCGCGCTGCGCGGAGGGGTCGCCTCGGAGCTCGGGCTTCCGGCCGGCATCCCCGTCGCCGCCGGCGGGGGGGACAACGCCGCCGCCGCGGTGGGGGTGGGGGTCGTCCGGGAGGGCATCTTGAGCTCCTCGGTCGGCACGAGCGGGGTGCTCTTCGCCCACACGGACGCCTTCTCCCCCGACCCCTCGGGCAGGGTGCACGCCTTCTGCCACGCCCTGCCCGGCGCCTACCACCTCATGGGCGTCACCCTCTCCGCTGGGGGTTCCCTGGCGTGGTGGCGCAGCACGCTCGAAAAAGACTACGAGGTGCTGGTCGAGGAGGCCGCGCAGGTGCCGCCCGGCGCCGAGGGGCTTCTCTTTCTGCCCTACCTCACCGGCGAGAGAACCCCGCACCTCGACCCCGCGGCGCGGGGAGCCTTCATCGGGCTCACCGCCCGCCACACCGCGGCGCACATGAGCCGGGCCGTCATGGAGGGGGTGGTCTTCAGCCTCAGGGAGTCGCTGGAGATACTGCGCTCCCTGGGCGTGCCGGTGGAGGAGGTGCGGGCCACCGGGGGCGGGGCGAGGAGCCCCCTGTGGCGGCAGCTGCAGGCGGACATCTACAACACCCCCATCCGCAGGACCACCGCCGACGAGGGGCCGGCCTACGGGGCGGCGCTGCTCGGGGGGGTGGCCGCCGGCGCCTACCGGGACGTACAGGAGGCCGTGGCGAGCTGCGTGCGGCTGCGGGAGGAGCTCACCGAGCCGGACGAAAGGCGCTCGAAGGCCTACGAGGAGCACTACGCGGTCTACCGCTCGCTGTATGCGGCCAACCGGGAGGCGATGCACCGGCTCTCCGAGCTGGCCGGCTCCGCCTCCTGAGGGGGCGGGCAAATTACGTAGTTTGTGCGATGTCCCTCCGCGGGGAGGGGCGCTATGCTGCTTTCGTCACGGCAGCCGGGCGCTCGCGCGCTCCCCCGCAGGCGAAGGAGCAGAGATCATGCACCGATCGTGGATCGCCACCCCTCTTCTGGCCCTCTTTTTGTTCGCGGGGGCGTGCGCCGGGTCGCAGGAGGATGCCCCGGACCCCGGCCGGGGCGGCGACCGCGGGGACCCGGGCGGCCGGGACGCCGCCGTCTCGAGCATAGAGGACGTGCGGAAGGCCACGGTGTACATCGAGGCGCGGGGCGGTGCCTACGACGAGGGGCGGGGCTTCGGGGAGGTCAGCTACGGCAGCGGCTCGGGGTTTATCGTGGGCGACGGCGGCGGGAGCGGCAAGCTCGTCATCACCAACAACCACGTGGTGACCGGGGCGGGCTTTCTGCAGGTGTACCTGGACGGCCAGGACGAGCCGGTCGACGCCAGGGTGCTCGGCGCCTCCGAGTGCTCGGACCTCGCGCTGCTGGAGCTCGAGGGCGGCGGGTACCCCTACCTCTCCTGGCGGACCGGCGACATAGACGCCGGCCTCGGCGTGCGCGCCGCCGGCTACCCGGCGGACGACGTGGAGACCGGCGAGCGGCCAGACTACACCATAACCAGCGGGAGCATAAACTCCACCGAGGCCGACGGCGAGACGCCCTGGGCCTCGGTGGACTCTGTGCTGGAGCACGACGTCCTGATCCGGCCCGGCAACTCCGGCGGGCCGCTCGTCGACGAGAACGGGCGGGTGGTGGGGGTCAACTACGCCTCGCGGGTGGACGACGAGGGGCGCCCGACCGGCCCGCAGCTGGCCATCGCCCGGGACGAGGCCCGCACCATCGTGGACAAGCTGCGCCAGGGGGACGTGGAGTCCATCGGGGTGAACGGCGAGGCGTTCAGCCTCCCGGAGCAGGAGATCTCCGGTATCCGGGTGACCTCGGTGAAGACCGACTCCCCGGCGGGCCGGGTGGGGCTGCGCAACGCCGTTATCGACCCGCAGAGCGGCGAGTTCGCGGCCTTCGACGTGATCACGGAGATCGAAGGCACCCGGCTCGGCGAGGGAGGTACGATGGAGGAGTATTGCAACATCCTCCGCCAGCACGAGCCGGACGACAGGCTCAGCATCCAGGCGGTGCGGGTGGAGGAGAACGGCGACGTCTCCCTGATGGAGGGCGCCCTGAACGGCGAGGAGCTGGCGGTCGTCGAGACCATCCCGGCGCAGACCGACGCTGGCGGAGAGCCGCAGGGGGGCTTTGTCTCCCTGACCGACGATACCGGCACGCTCACCATGGAGGTCCCGGCCGCCTGGAGCGACGTCCGGACCGGCGGGAGCCTAAAGCTGGACGGCGAGAGCCTGGGGCCGGCCATGCTGGCCTCCACCGACGCCCAGCGCTGGATCGACACCTTCGAGGTGCCGGGCGTGTACTTCGCGGCCTCGAGCCGCCTCGCCGAACGCTTCCCGGAGAACCCCGTTGAGCAGATCCTGGACCTGCCGGAGTACGATTTCTCCGGCACCTGCCGGTACGAGGGGCGGGAGGGCTACCAGGACAGCAAGTTCACCGGCGCCGTAGACACCTACACCGGCTGCGACGGTACGGACAACGCCTTCCAGGTCTACGCCGCAACGCCCCCGGACGGCTCCTACGTCGTGGTGCTGCAGGCCGTCATAACCAGCGAGGCCGACCTCGACGGGCTCCAGAGGACCCTCGCCACCTTCGACGTCCTGCAGCAGCCCTGAAGACCGAGCTTCTCCCCCGGCCAAAATCACCGTTGACAGAACGGCCGGCCGGGGGTACACTGCACAAGCTGTTAAGTTTTGTTAAGGACGGAGCAAAAGGAGACGGGACCTTGGCAGCGGGCATCCTCAGAATTCGCGGTCTTACGGGACCGAACCCGCCGTTTGCGGTGGGCGAGGTGTGCCCCGAGGTCCTCGGTGCCATGAGGCACTGACACCCTAGAGCCGAGAAGGGTTTTCTCAGGGGGCCTCCGGGGCGAAAGGACCCGGGGGCTCCGGTTTCTCTTGCGGGGGCGTTCGCCCCGACGCCAGGGCTTCTTCCGCGGCTCCCGGTCCGGCGGGCAGCATCCGGTCGGTTATGGAAGGGGTTGGCGAGATGCACAGGGATTTCATGTACGAGATGGCGCGGGAGCGGATGGCCGAGTACCACCGGGAGGCGGAGCGCCGGAGGAGGTCGGGGCCTTCGGGGAGGGGCGTCTGGAGGCGCTGGGTCGCCCGGCGCCTCTTCGAGGCGGCCTTCTCGGTCGACGCCGAGGAGGGCTGGAGGGCGATGTGGGACAGGATGTCCGCTCCCGGGCGCCGGGGCAGGAGGTCGTCCGGCGCCCGGAAGGTTGCGGGGTGAGGGGGTGTTGGTGGAGGCGCTCAGGATGCGGGGCGTACGCAAGCGGTTCAGGAGGCGGAGGGGGGAGGTGGTCTGCGCTCTCGAGGACGTCTCGCTAGAGATCCGGCGGGGCGAGGTGGTGGGCATCCTCGGCCCAAACGGGAGCGGCAAGAGCACGCTGGTGCGTGTGATCTCCACGCTCGTTCTGCCCGACTCGGGGTCGGTGGAGGTCTTCGGGGTGGACGCTTTGCGCCACCCCAAGAGGGTGCAGCGGAGCATGAACCGGGTGAGCGTGGAGGCCAGCTTCTTCAAGAAGCTCTCGGCGATGGAGAATCTGCTCTACGGGGCCAAGCTCTACGGGGTGTCCGACCGCGAGGCCCGGCCGAGGATAGAGGAGATCATGGGGCACATCGGCTTCGACTACAAGCGGGCCGCCGAGCCCATGGAGCACCTCTCGCGGGGCATGCAGCAGAAGGTGGCGCTCGCCCGGGCCCTCCTCACCAGCCCCATGCTCATGCTGCTGGACGAGCCGACCACCGGGCTCGATCCCCGGAGCAGGCGGGACGTGCAGGCGTTCATCCGCCGCATAAGGGAGGCGCACGACTCCTCGATCCTGCTGTGCACCCACGACATGGGCGAGGCCGAGGAGCTGTGCGACCGGGTCGGGATCATGGTGGGCGGGCGCATCATCGCCCTCGAGGAGCCCCGGCGCCTGAAGGAGCGCTACGCGAGCGGGGGCCGGCTGCCGGACCTCGAGGAGGTCTTCATGGCCGCCACCGGCTACACCGTCGAGGAGGCCAGCGCGGAGGAGGGGGAGCGGTGATCCGGGGCGGGGGAAGGCCGCGGTGGCTCATGGAGGCCATAGCCGTGTGGGGCTACGTGCAGAGGAACTACTTCCTCACCAAGCGGTACTTCATGTGGGAGGTCGTGTGGCTCGTCTACATCACGGCGAACGCCCTGGCGATCACCTACATCGGCGCCGGCGCGAGCGAGTTCGGCAGCGGCATAGACACCGCGCGCCTGATGACCTTCCTGCTGGTGGGGGCGCTCGTCTGGAGCTACCTCTCGGTGCTCTTCGACGTGCTCTCGGAGACGGTGAGCTGGGAGCGGTGGGAGGGGACCATCGAGTACACCTTCATGAGCCCGGCGAGCCGGGTCACCCACCTGCTCGGGATGGGGCTCTACGCGGTCATCTACGGCGTCCTCCAGATCTCGGTGATGCTCGGGGCGGTCTCGCTCTTCTTCGAGCTGGACCTCTCGCGGGCCAACTACGCGGGCGCCCTGCTGGTGCTCGGCGTGGCGAGCGTCTCGCTGGTGGGCTTCGGCATCATGGCCGCCGTGCTGCCCCTGCTCTCCCCGGAGAAGGGCCAGCAGGTGAGCTACATCGTCTCCTCCCTGCTGCTGCTCGTCTCCGGCGTCTACTACGACGTGGGCGTGCTGCCGGGGTGGATGCAGTTCATCGCTCGGTTCTCGCCCGTCACGTACGCCCTGGAGGGCATCCGCGCCGCCCTGCTCGACGGGGCGGGCCTCGCGGAGCTGCGGGGCAGCGTCGGGGTGCTCCTGGCGATGGGGGCACTCTTCGTGCCGCTCGGGCTCCTCGTGTTCCACCTCGGCGAGCGCTACGCCAAGAGGACCGGAAAGCTGAAGCGGAGCGGGTAGGGGCCGCGCCCGGGCCCCCACCCGCGGGCTACCTCCCCGCCGCGGCCCCGGCCTCGTGCAGTGCGTTCGTGACCCGGCCGAACTCGGAGGCGTGGGGGCGCTCGCCGTCGTCGGCGTAGCCGTAGTCGAAGAGCCGGTTGCGGTTGAGGCAGAGCCTGGTAAAGCTAGGGGCGAGCAGGTCGAAGAGCCGGAAGCGCTCCTCAAGCTCCGGGAAGCGGTCCTGGTAGCGCAGGATCTCCTCGCGCGCCAGCCCCCAGAAGCGCCGCTCGGGGATGCCGTGGTGGTCCTCCGCTATCTCGGCGAGGTAGCGCAGGTGGCAGATGAAGAGCCCGGACCAGATGAACTGGCACAGCCCCTCCGGAGGCTCGCGCAGCAGCACGGGTCTGAGATCCTCCGGCATGGATTCGAGCTCCTCGATGGGGTGCTCGCTCACGTTCACGTCGTCCACGAAGTCCTTCATGGCGAGCCGGGAGGGGATAAACCCCTCGTCGAGCACCAGGATGGTGTTCTCCCCGTGCGGGCTGAAGACGGTGCCGTAGCGGTAGAGGTAGTGCAGGAGCGGCGGCAGCACCGCGCCGAAGAAGCGCGAGAGCCACTCCTCCGCCCCGAGCCCCGAGCGCTCGACCAGCGAGGAGAAGAACGGCCTGCCGGCGCCGTCCACGTGCAGGAGGGCGGCGAGGGTGATGGGCCGCTCGCCGGGCTCGGTGTGGCGGAAGACGCTCTCCCGCCAGATCGCGCCGAGCATCTCCAGGTGCTGGTAGGGGGTGCCGGGCAGGTCGGCGTGGTAGGGGTGGTCGTAGTTGAGGCCGGCGACCTCGCCCGGCAGGATGAGGCGGCACTCCTCCCGCAGGAAGGGGTCGCCATCCCGGATGTTCCGCACCCACTCGGTCACCCTCGGGGCGACCTCCGTCCTCTCCCCGGGAAGCCCGCGCCACACCAGCGTGTTCAGGATGCTCAGGGGCAGCTTGACGGTGAGCTTCTCCGGGCTCGAGACGTTGAAGAAGGTGCGGATGGACTGCTGGGGCAGGTAGAGGTCCGGCCCCTCCCCGAGCGGGACGATGGCGCCGGAGGCGAGCTCGCCGGCGAAGAGCGGGACGACCACGTTCTTCCACTGCCAGGGGTGGACGGGGAGGAGGTGGTAGGCCTCCGGCTCGTCGAGCCTTCCGCGCAGCTCCCGCAGGGCCTCCTCGCCGAGCTCCTCTCTCATGAGCGTCTCGTGGTCCAGCCCGGAGACGGCGCTGAAGCGGGACCTCTCCCTGCTCACGGCGAGCCAGGGGAGCCTCGTGGGGCGTCGCATCTCCGGGACGTGGAGGAGGTAGTCGTCGTAGCCGAACCCGATGCGGCCCTTGTTGAACGTGATCCAGGGGTGCCCCTCCATCTCGCCCTCGAGCTCGGCGTACCCGACCTCCTCCGGGTCGAGCGTCCGCCCCTCCTTCCTGGCCGCTATGTGGGCGTCGGCGAGCAGGGTCCGGGAGTACTCGTTGAGGAGGTGGGCCGCCGTCTCGGGGTTCAGGCCCGCCGCCTCCCTTATGTCCAGCAGAAAGCGCAGCGGGTCGGTGGCCGGGGCGCCGCTCCCCCGCGCGGTGCGCACCACCGAGCCGGGGACCACCCGGTAGGTGTCGAAGAGCCTCCTTCTGGCGTCGAAGGCGTAGCCGACCCCGTCGCCGAGGGGAAGCCGGTAGGAGAAGACGCCCTCGCCCCGCTCGGCCACCCTCTCGGGGCGGATGATCTCCTCGTACATGAACTCGGAGATCATCTTCTCCAGAAGCCTCCGCCCGACCCGCTCCCAGACCTCGGGCCTCAGGTTCTGCCTTACCTGCTCGACGTGCTCCACGTGCGTGCCCTCCTCTCCTCAGGCCACCCCGAACTGCTGGAAGACGTTCCGCTCGCGCACCTGGTAGACGGCGCGCCCGGCGAGCTGGTTGGCGATCACGGCGCTGCGGTGGGCGCCGAGGCCGAGGTCCGGGGCGCCGACGCCGTGGGTGTGGATCTCGCCGTTCTGCACGAAGATCTCGTTTGCGACCTCTGCGGTCTTCTCCAGCCGGTAGTCCAGGCTCACCGCGTACCGGCCCCGCCCGTCCCACCGGATGAGGTCCCGAACGCCCTCCAGAAAGCCCGGCACCCGGTAGGCGTAGCCGGTGGCGAGCACCACCACCTCCGTCTCGTGGACGAAGTAGCGGTCCTGCTCGGTCTGGCGGCAGTGGAGCCGCCAGGCGCTCCCCGTCCTCTCCGCCTCCCCGACCTCCGCGAGGGCCATCAGGCGGACGTCCGGGCGCGCCCCGCCCACGGACCGCTCGTAGAGGAGGTCGTAGATCCCGGCGATCGTCTCCACGTCGATGCCCTTGTACAGGAGGTCCTGGCGGCCTCTCACCTCGTCGCGCTTTTTCTGCGGCAGCCCGTGGAAGTAGCGGATGTACTCCGGCGAGAAGTGCTCCAGGCCGAGCTTGGAGTACTCCATGGGGAAGAAGCCTTTAGAGCGGGTGAGCCAGTCCAGCCGAAAGCCGCGCTCCGCCTGCGCGCAGAGCAGGTCGTAGAAGACCTCGGCCGCGCTCTGGCCCGAGCCGACCACGGTGACGGAGGCGGCCTCCATGCACCGCTCCCGGTTCGGGAGGTAGTCCGCCGAGTGGAAGGCGTCCTCCCCGAGCTTCCCCTCGAAGCACGCCGGGACCTGCGGCGCGGTCCCCACCCCGAGCGCCAGGTGACGGGCGCGGCGGGTGCGCCGCTCGCCGGTCGAGGTCTTGCGGGTCGAGACCTCGAAGTGGTCGCCCGCGTGGCGTACGCCCTCCACCCGCTCCCCGAAGCGGCAGCTCGGGAGCCTCTCTGCGACCCACCGGCAGTAGTGCTCGTACTCCCGCCGGGGGACGTGGAAGCGCTCCAGAAAGTAGAAGTTGTACAGGCGGCCCTGCTCGCGCAGGTAGTTCAGGAAGCTGTGGGGGCTCGTGGGGTCGGCCATGGTCACCAGGTCGGCCAGGAAGGGGACCTGCAGGGTCGTCCCCTCCATGAGGAGGCCCGGGTGCCAGTCGAAGCGGGGCTTCTGCTCCACAAACAAAGCCTCCACCTCCTCGACCGGCTCCAGCAGGGCCGCCAGCGAGAGGTTGAACGGCCCGATGCCCACCCCCAGCAGGTCGCAGGGCCTACCCGAGCGCATCCGGAAACCTCCTCGCGAACTCCTCGCGGCGGCAGAACATCAGGAGGGCCCGCTTGTCCGGGAGCTCTATCTCCCCCTGCGGCTCGTAGGCGCACTTTTTGAAGACGTGGATCATGCGCGCGTTCCGGACGTCGGGCTCGGCGACGACCTTCTCCGCCGCGGCGCCCGCAAACTGGAAGGCGGTCATCGCCCGCAGGAGCGGCAGGGCGAAGCCCCGCCCGACGTACTCCGGCGGCCCGATGAGGAGGTGCACGCCCCGGTCGCGCGGGCCGGCCGGGTAGCGGGTGGCCACGATGTCGTCCTTCGCCTGGTAGGCCTCCCAGTAGCTCATGGGGACGCCGTCCAGGTGCCCGATGTAGGGGGTGGAGTGGGGGTCGTGGAGGAGGTCGTGGAGGTACCTCGCGATTCTCTCCTCGGGCCAGGCCATCTGCCAGAAGGGGATCACGTGCTCCTCGTTCATCCAGGCGCAGACCCGCTCCACGTCCTCCTCCGGTTGCAGGGGCCGGAAGGCTATCTCCGCGCCCGTCTCGGGGTCTACGGTCCGGTAGGCGTAGCGGCTTCCGGTCTCTCTCACGCGCTCACCTCCGCCAGGGGGTTGTCTATCTCCACGTAGACCGACTGGGTCTCCAGGTCGCCGAGGAGCTCGTCCATGTCGTGCAGCCGGGTGAGCAGGTTGGCCTTGCAGGGGAGCCTTCGCAGGTGCAGGAGGCTCGGGATCAGCTCCGAAGACGCGGGGGCCTCCGGCTCGAGCTCCTCCAGCGCCCGGCGCAGCTCGCCGAGCAGCTCCCGCTCGTCGGCGAGCCCGGCGCACCCGAGGGCGTTTACGACCCCGAAGAGGTTGTTGATGAAGAAGTAGTAGCGCAGCTGCTCCTCGGCGACGGGGTCCTCCACCACGGTCCCGTCCTCGATGCCGTGCACCCCGGGGACGAGCCGCTCCAGGTGCTCCCGGGCCGACTCGCGGAAGTAGTAGCCCTGGTTGTCCCGGCAGTAGAAGCGGGCCGGGTAGCCGCCCTCCAGCTCCAGCACGGTGTTCTGCTGGTGGGCCTCCGGGGCGATGCCGTGGGCGAAGTACAGCCAGAGGATGGGCCGCAGCGAGACCTCCAGGTAGCGCCGGAACCACTCCCGGCCCACCTCGGACGGCGGGCGCCCCTCCCGCCGGGCGAGGCGAGCCACCAGGCGGGCCAGGCGCGAGCCCTCCTCCCCCAGCCCGTCCTGGCACAGCGCGACGACCGCGGCGGCGTCCTCGTCGCCGCGGAAGGGGTTCTCCCGCAGCAGCACCTCGAAGCCCGACTCCTCCCCGACGCCCGTCTCCACGGTGATGTGGGCGGGGTCGCGGATGATCCGGAACCCCGGAAAGCGCTCCCGGAGCTCCCGCCCCACCGCGCTCTCCAGCACGCGGCACATCTTTATGCCCCGCCTGAGCTCCTTGCGCAGGTTGTTCCGGACGGAGTTGGTGATCCCCACGCCCAGGGAGAGCTTGAGCATGAAGCGGGACCGGGGGCGGTAGACGGTGCGCACCGAGGAGGTGGGGAGGTAGGGGCTCCCCAGAGGCCCGAGGTGCTCCAACAGCCCCTCCCCGATCAGGCGCCGCACCTCCGGGCGCCGCAGCAGCCTCCCCGCCTGCCAGGGGTGGGCCGGGATGAGGGCGCGGTCTTGGTCTTCTCGGGGGAGCGTTCGGGCCTCCGGGTCCCGCCGGAGCTCCTCCGCGACGAGCTGCGAGGCGCTCTGCGGGAGCGCCGAGCCCTCGGATACCACGGAGCGGTGGGCCCGGAAGTAGTGCAGGGGGAAGGCGGCCCCCATCTCGGGCGAGTAGGCGGCGAGCTCCTCCTCGGCGAACCCCTGCCGGCTCTTGGGGGCGGGGTGGAGGTGGTGGCCGAAGACGAGCGACTGCTCCGCCCCTATGAACCCCTCCCGCGGGCGCTTTCCTTCCTCCAGGCGCGCCCCCACGAAGCGCTCCACGTTGCGGCGGCTCTCCAGGACGCGCAGCAGCAGCTCCTCGGGGGAGCCGCCCCGCTCCAGGGAGAGCTCCCGGGAGATCAGGGCGGCCAGCGTCGCGGGGTCCAGCTCCGCCCGGCGCGGGTCGCCGCACGGGCCCGCCGTGACGGGAAAGCCGAAGAGGTGCCGCCCGGTGGGGGAGGGGCGGCGCAGGGGCGCGAGCACCTCCATCCCCAGCCTCTCCAGGGGGACCAGGACGGCCCCCTCCCGGAGGAAGGCTCCCCTCCCTGTCTCCCGCAGAAAGCAGTTGAGCAGGTTCTGCATCGCTGCGTGGTCGGCGATCTGCCGGGCCGTCATGCGCTGGTCGAGCATGCCTCCTCCAGTCTCTCGCCGGTCCGTGCCACCAGCCCCACCAGCCCCCGCACGTCCTCCGGGGTTGCCAGCGGGTTGAGCAGGGTGAGCTTGAGGTGCACCCGCCCGCCCACCCGGGTGCGGGCCACCACCGCCTCCCCGCTCCTCAGCAGCTCGCGCCGGATCCCCGCGTTCACCCGGTCGGCCTCCGCGGCCCTCGCGGGCCTGTACCGGAAGACCACCGTCCCGAGCTGCGGCCGGGCGGCCAGCTCCAGCCGCGGCTCCTCCCGGACGGACTCCGCGGCGGCCTCCGCCAGCTCTACGGTGCGCTCCACCATCCCGGCGAGCTCCCTCCTCCCGAGCGCCCGCAGCGAGACGTAGAGCTTGAGGGCGTCGAAGCGCCGGGTGGTCTGCAGCGACTTGCCGACCAGGCTGGGGAGGTCTTCCTCCTCGGGGTTTAGGTAGTCGGCGTGGGTCCGGATCAGGGCGAGGTCCTCCCCCCTGCGGACGAGGAAGGCGGCGCAGCTTACCGGCTGGTAGAAGCCTTTGTGGAAGTCCACCGCCACCGAGTCGGCCTCCTCCATCCCGGCGAGCCTGCCCCTGTACCTCTCGCTGAGCGCGAGGGCCCCGCCGTAGGCGGCGTCGGCGTGCAGCCACAGCCCCCGCTCCCTGGCGCGGGGGGCGAGCTCCGGAAGGGGGTCTATGCTCCCGAAGTCCGTGGTGCCGGCCGTGGCGACGAGGGCGAAGGGCAGGAGCCCCCGCGCCTCGAGCTCCCGCAGCGTCCGGTCGAGCGCCGCCGGGCTCATCCGGCGGTCGGCGTCGGCGGCCACGGGGACGACCGCCCGCTCCCCGAGCCCGAGCAGGGCCGCCGACCGGCGCACGGTGAAGTGCGCGTCCTCCGAGCAGAGGATGCGGAGCCGGCCCGCCTCCGGCGGGAGCCCGCTCTCGCGGGCGCTCCGGCCGAGCCGGTCGCGGGCGTAGCGGTCGCGGGCGAGCAGCAGCCCCATCAGGTTGGACTGGGTGCCGCCGCCGGTGAAGACCCCGTCGGCGCCCGGCCCGTACCCGAAGAGGCCGCACAGCCAGCGGACGACACGCTCCTCGAGGGCCGTCGCGGCCGGCGCCTGATCCCAGGAGTCCATCGACTGGTTGGCGGCGGAGATCACGGCCTCCGCCGCCAGCGCCGGCAGGAGCGGCGGGCAGTGCAGGTGGGCGGCGCACAGCGGGTGCGCCACCCGGACGCAGTTCTCCACGACGCACCTCCCGGCCTCCCGGAGCGCCGCCTCGAGCCCCTCGCCCTCCTCGGGGCAGAGCTCTGCGGCCTCCGGGAGGAGCCGCGAGAGCTCCTCCGGCGCGGCCCCGGAGTAGGGGCGCGGGCGGCCGAGGTGCCGCAGGAGGACGTCCCCCGCGGCGGCCATCGCCTCCCGGTAGGCTGCGGCGCTCTCGGGGGAGCCGGTGAGGAAGCGGGCTCCGCTCACCGGGCCCCCCGGGAGGCCGCCAGCACCGCCTCGCCGAAGAGCGCGCAGATCTCCTCCGCCTCCTCCTCGGCGATGATGAGGGGCGGCAGGAGGCGCACGACCGCGCCGTGGCGGCCGCCGGTCTCGAGGATCAGGCCGCGCCGCAGCGCCTCGGCCTGTACCCTGCGGGCGAGGTCCGGGCGGGCGGGGCGGCTGCCTAGGGGATCCGGCCCGGCCTCCGGGTCCACGATCTCCACGCCGACCATGAGCCCGCGCCCGCGCACCTCCCCGACGCATCCCGCCTCCCGCTGGACCTCGCGCAGCCGCTCCAGCAGCAGCTCCCCCATCCGGGCGGCGTGCTCGTGCAGGCGGTTCTTGAGCACGTGGCGGACGGTGGCGGCTCCGGCGGCCATGGCGAGCTGGTTCCCCCGGAAGGTCCCGGTGTGGGCCCCCGGTTCCCAGACGTCGAGGGCGGCGTCGTAGACCACCGCCGCGAGCGGCAGGCTCCCCCCGATGGCCTTGGACATCACCACCGCGTCGGGCTCGATGCCGGGGCGCTCGAAGGCCCACACGGTGCCCGTGCGGCCGAGGCCGGTCTGGATCTCGTCGACGATCAGGGGTATGCCCCGCTCGCGGGTGATGCGCCGCATCTCGCGCACCCAGCCGTCGGGGGCGGGGATGGAGCCGCCCTCGCCCTGCACCACCTCCAGCACCATGGCGGCGGGCCTCTTCACCCCGCTCTCCGGGTCGTCCAGCAGCCGCTCGACGTAGCGGGCCCCGACCCGCCAGCCCTCCTCGCCGCCCACCCCGAAGGGGCACCGGTAGCCGTAGGGGTAGGGCAGGAAGTGCACCCCGGGCATCAGCCCCGCGAGCGGCTCCTTGGGGGCCAGCTTGCCCGTGAGGCTCAGGGCGCCGTGGGTCATCCCGTGGTAGCCGCCGCTGAAGGAGAGGACGGTCTCCCGCCCGGTCGCGGTCTTGGCGAGCTTCACCGCGGCCTCCACGGCGTCGGCGCCCGCCGGGCCGCAGAAGTGGATCCTGGCCCTCTCTGCGAACCTCCGCGGCAGACTCCCGAAGAGCTCCTCCACGAAGCGGTCCTTGACCGGGGTGGCGAGGTCCAGGGTGTGCAGCGGCCCGCCCCGGTCGAGCACCTCCCGGATGGCCTCCACCACGACCGGGTGGTTGTGCCCGAGGGCGAGGGTCCCGGCCCCGGAGAGGCAGTCGAGGTAGCGCCGCCCGTCGGCGTCCCACACGTAGGGCCCCCGCGCCCTGCTCACGGCGATGGGGATGCTGCGGGGATAGGTGCGGGCGTTGGACTCCCGCGCCGCCTGCCGTTCTAGCAGCCCCTCCGAGAGGCCCTTCCGTGCGCGGAACGCCGCGGTGCTCTCTGCGCGCAAGGTGTTCTCCCCCTCTCTCATCGGACAACACTCCCCCCGCCGGGCTCGCTGGTGTGCCCGGCTGCAAAAGACGCGCCTAATTGGCCTTTTGCGCTCTCTTCCTCAGGCCGCGCTCAGGAGGCCCGCCGCTCCTCTGCCAGGTACTTCTCCAGGTCGTCGAGGACGCCGTTTGCTGCGGTGTAGCCGATCCCGAGCATCCACAGGTCGTCGGAGACCTCGTAGACCCTGCCCTCGCGCACGGCCTCCAGCTGCCGCCAGAGGGGGTCGTTCATGATCTCCTGCTTGGCGGTGTCCTCCTCGTTGCCGTAGACGGTCACGAAGATCACGTCCCCGCCCATCTTGGGGATGGCCTCCTTGCTGACGTTGAGCAGGGCGAACTCCTCGACGTCCTGGGACTCGGGGCGCGGCAGCCCCACGTCCTCGAGCACGGTGCCGATGAAGTTCTCCTTCTGGTAGATCCTGGTGTCCCCGGGGACGAACCGGACCACGGAGACCTCGGGCCAGGGCTTCTCGCCGAGCTCGTCGCGGAGCTCTCGTATGTGCCGCCGGTACTCGCGCTTGACCTCCTCGGCCCTCTCGGTCCTGCCGAGCGCCCTGGCGTGCAGCTCGAAGTTCTGCTTCCAGGTGACCCCGGTGGTCTCGGTGAAGACGGTTGGCGCTATCTCGGAGAGCTGGTCGTAGATCTTCTCGTGCCGGAGCTTGCTGGAGAGGATGAGGTCGGGGTCCAGCGCGGCTATCTTCTCCAGGTTCGGCTGCTCGATGGTGCCCACGAGCTCTATGCCCCGGGTCTTCTCCCCGAGGTACTCCGGCAGCCCCATCCCGGGCACGGCCTCCACCGCCCCCACCGGCTTGACGCCGAGCGTTATGGCGCTGTCGAGCTCGCCGGTGTCGAGCACGACGACCCGCTCGGGCCGCTCGGGGACCTCGGTCCGGCCCATGGCGTGCTCTATGATCCTCCCGCCGGAGCCCTCCTCCCCGCCCGAGGAGCCCCCCGAGGCCCCGCCGCAGGCCGCGAGCCCGAGCGCCCCCGCGGCGAGCAGGACAGAGATCACAAACCCCCTCCACCATGACATTGCTTCCGCGCCTCCTCTCGTGTATCTTGCGAATGTGCAGCTATTGGGAATCATTTTCAATAGTCGGGACCACCGTAAAGGCCGGGGTCGGGGCCGTCAAGGCCGGTGTGATCCAGATCAGATCTCGGGGGCCTTCTCGTGCGGCTCCTGAGGTCGCGGGCGGCGCTGCTTGCCGGCCTTGGGGTGCTGTGCGTGCTCCTGCTGGTGTGTCTTCTGGCGAGCGTGCGCTTCGGGGCCGCCCGGATCGGGACGATGGAGGTCATCTCCGCCTTCACCGACTACGACAGGAGCTCGGAAGAGGATCTCATCGTGCGCACCCTGCGGGTGCCGCGGGCGCTCGTGGCCGCGCTGGTGGGGGCCTCGCTGGCGGTCGCCGGGGCGATCATGCAGGGGCTGACCCGCAACCCGCTCGCGGACCCCGGCATCCTCGGCGTCGAGGCGGGGGCCGCGCTGGCGGTGGTGGGGGCGGTGTTTCTGCTCGGGGTCTCCTCGCTGTCCGGGTACGCTCTCTTCGCCTTTGCCGGGGCGGCGCTCGCCGCGGCCGTCGTCTACGGGCTCGGCTCGCTGGGGCGGGGCGGGATGACGCCGATGAAGCTCACCATAGCCGGGGCGGCGCTGGCCTCGCTCCTCACCTCGCTCACCACCGCCGTGCTCATCATCGACCGGCAGACGCTCGAGGAGATCCGGTTCTGGCTCGCCGGCTCGGTGGCGGGGAGGGACCTGGAGCTCCTCCTGCAGGTTTTGCCGTACATCGCCTGCGGGCTGCTCCTGGCGCTCGGCCTGGCCCGCCAGATCACCACCCTCAGCCTCGGGGACGAGGTGGCCGCCGGGCTCGGGCAGCGCGTCGGGCTCGCCAAGCTGCTCGCGGCGCTCGCCGTCGTGCTGCTCGCCGGGAGCGCCGTCTCCGTGGCCGGGCCCATAGGCTTCGTCGGGCTCGTGGTGCCGCACGTGGCGCGCTTCTTCGCCGGGGTGGACTACCGCTGGGTGCTGCCGTACTCCGCCCTCGCCGGGGCGGTGCTGCTCGTGTGCGCGGACATCGCGGCCCGGGTCGTGCTGCGCCCCATGGAGCTCCCGGTCGGGGTGATGACCGCGCTGGTCGGGGCCCCGTTCTTCGTGTACCTGGCGCGCTGGAGGGTCAAGCGGTGAGGCGGCGCGCGGCGCTCCGGCGCGGCGGCCTCTCCCTCGCCGTGGACCTCAGGGCCGCGGCGGTGACCGCGGCCCTCTGCGCGGTCGGGCTCGCCGGCGTCGTGCTCCACGTGGGGGTGGGGGAGTACCCCATCTCCCCGCCGGACGTCCTCCGGGCGCTGCTCGGGCTCACCTCCGGAGAGGAGAACTACGCCTTCATCGTCAACGCGCTGCGGCTCCCGCGGGCGCTCGTCGCCTTTCTCGTGGGGGCTGCGCTGGCCCTCTCCGGCGCCATCCTGCAGGGGCTCACCCGCAACCCGCTCGCCGCGCCGGAGATCCTCGGGATCAACGCCGGGGCCGGGCTCGCCGCCGTGACCCTCATAGTGGCGCTCCCCTCGGCCCCGGCCGCGCTCGTCCCGCCCGCGGCCTTCGCGGGCGCCGTGGCGGTGGCCGGCGCGCTCTACCTGGTCGCCTGGCGGGGGGGCAGCTCCCCGGTGCGGCTGGTCCTCATCGGGGTGGGCATCGGGGCGGTGGCCACCGCCCTGACGACCATCATGATCACCTACGGCGAGATAGAGCAGGTCAGCCAGGCGCTCGTCTGGCTGACCGGCAGCGTCTATGGGCGCTCCTGGGAGGAGCTGTGGACGCTGCTGCCCTGGCTCGTTGCCTTCGGGGCGCTGGCGCTGCTGCGCGCCCGGCATCTCAACGCCCTCAGCCTCGGGGACGAGGTGGCCGCCGGGCTGGGGGTCGGGGTCGAGCGGGAGCGCGGGGTGCTCCTGCTGTGCAGCGTGGCGCTCGCCGCCGCCGCCGTGGCCACCGCCGGGACCGTGGGCTTCGTCGGGCTCATGGCCCCGCACATCGCCCGGCGGCTGGTGGGGCCCTCCCACGGCGGGCTCCTGCCCGCCGCGGCCGCCACCGGCGGGACGCTCGTCGTGGTGGCCGACCTCGCCGGCCGGGTGGCGTTCGCCCCGCTGGAGATACCCTGCGGCATCGTCACCTCGGCGGTGGGTGCGCCGTTCTTCATCTACCTGCTCTACAGAAGCAGAGACGTAAAGTGAGGAGGATCTCTTGAAGGAGCTCGGGAGGCTGTTGAGGAGGGTGGAGGCACCGGCGGGACCGGCCAAGCTCAGGGCAGAGGGGCTCGTCCTCGGCTACGACGAGGCGACCGTCATAGACGGGCTCGAGGTGGAGGTGCCGCCCGGGAGGATCACCTCCGTCGTCGGCCCCAACGGCTGCGGCAAGTCCACCCTGCTCCGCTCCCTGGCCCGCCTCCTGCGGCCGCGCGGCGGGGGCGTCTACCTGGACGGCAAGGAGATCTTCTCGCTCCCCACCCGCGAGGTCGCCAGGCGGCTGGGCATCCTGCCGCAGAGCCCCGAGGCCCCCGAGGGCCTCACCGTCCGGGAGCTCGCCGCCCAGGGGCGTTACCCGCACCAGAGCTGGCTCTCCCAGTGGTCGGCCTCCGACGAGCGGGCCGTGGAGCGGGCGCTGCAGAAGACCGGCATGCTCCCCCTCGCCGACCGGCCCCTCGACACCCTCTCCGGCGGCCAGCGGCAGCGCGCCTGGATCTCGATGGCCCTCGCCCAGGAGACGGAGACCCTGCTCCTGGACGAGCCGACCACCTTTCTGGATTTGGCCCACCAGCTGGAGGTGCTGCAGCTACTCGGGCGCCTCAACGCCGAGGAGGGCCGCACCGTGGTCATGGTCCTCCACGACCTCAACAACGCCGCCCGCTACTCGCACCACGTGATCGCCCTGCACGACGGCGGGGTCTACGCCGCGGGGCCGCCGGAGGAGGTCGTGACCCCGGAGCTGCTCCGGGACGTCTTCCACGTGGAGGCGGACGTCGTCGCCGACCCCAGGACCGGGCTCCCGCTGTGCGTCCCCTACGGCCTGCGCCGCCGCGCGGAAGGGGAGGAGGCGTGAGCGGCTCCCCGCTCGCGGAGGCCCTGGGGCGCGTGGACCCGGATCGCCACCGCTTTCGCATGCGGGCCGGGGCCAGCGGGGAGGGCTGGGTCGTGGCCGCGGAGCTCGTCTCGGACGCGGCGCTCGCCGGCCGGCAGATACAGCGGGCCCGGAGCAGGTGGGGCCTGCGCCGCCGCGAGGCGGCCGCCTACCTCGTCGGCTCCTACGCCTGGGGCGTCGGGGGGCCGGCGGCCGCCGCCTACGTTCTGGCCCGGCGCGTCCCCGACCTCTCCCCGCAGAACGTCCTCGTGCGGCTCGACGAGGGCGGGGGCATCCCCGAGGCCTCGCTCTGCGGGGGGCGCTTCGCCGCCCTGGCCTCCGACCCCGCCTCGGGGCACCCGGAAGCCCTCGCCTTCACCGGAGAGCCCGAGCTGCTCGCCTGGATGCGCGGGCGCCTCGTGGCCGGGCTCGGCCCGCTCGTCGAGCTCGTCTCCGGGCTCACCCGCGTCGGCGGGCGGACCCTGTGGGGGCGGGCCGCCGACCTCCTCGCCCAGAGCTTCCTCATGGTCGGGGAGGACACCCCGGACCAGGTGGGGTGCATGCGGGACGCCCGGGCCTTCGTCTCGGGCCTCCCCTTCGGGGAGAGGGTCGGCTTCTTCGTCGTGGGGAGCGGGGAGAGGCGCCGGGCGTTCATGAGGCGCAGCATCTGCTGCCAGGCCTACAGGAACCCCGGGTACGGTTACTGCGACTCCTGCCCGGCGCTCTCCCAGGAGGAGCGGGAGCGCCGGGCCCTGGAGGAGCTGGCGAGGATCCGGGCTTAGAGACGCGGAGGAGAAGAAGGAGGGATGGCGGAGACGGTGGAGCGTTTGGGTTCTTCGCGCCGGCCGGGGTGCCGGCGGACGACGCGTCGGGAGTTTCTCGCCGGGGCTGCGGCGCTGCTCGTTCTGCCCGCGGGGTGCGCGGGCGGCTCCGGCGGGGCCTCCGGCGGGAGCCGCGCCGTGGAGCACCGGTACGGCGTCACCAGGATCTCCGGCCGGCCCCGGCGCGTGATCTCCCTCGGCTACCAGGAGCACGACGCGCTCTTCGCGCTCGGCGTGGAGCCGGTCGCCGTGCGCTACTGGTACGGCGACCGGGACGACGTAATCCACCCCTGGGCCGAGGACGAGGCCGGGGAAGCGGACCCCGAGATCCTCGACATGCCCTTCGGGGAGCTCAACTTCGAGAGGATGGCCGCGCTGGAGCCCGACCTGATCATGGGCGTCTACGCCGGCCTCACGCGGGACGAGTACGAGACCCTCTCCGAGATAGCCCCCACCGTAGCCCAGCCCGCGGGCTACGTGAACTTCGGGACGCCCTGGCAGAGGGCGACCCTGATGGCCGGAAGGGCCGTGGGGCGGGAGGGGCGGGCGCGGCGGCTGGTCTCGGGGGTCGAGGGGCGCTTCGAGGAGGCCCGCAGGGAGCACCCCCGCTTCGACGGGGCCACCGTCGCCGTCGCCAGCTACGGTACCGGAGAGAAGATCGGCTTCTTCTCCTCCCAGGACGCGCGGGCCCGCTTCTTCACCGGGCTCGGCTTCCGGGTGCCCGAGCGGCTGGACGAGCTCGCCGGGGAGAGCTTCTACGGCACCATAAGCCCCGAGCGGATGGACCTCCTCGACGCCGACCTGCTGGTCTGGTGCCAGCTGGCCTCCACCGAGGGCGGGAGAGAGGCCATCGAGCGCGACCCGCTGGTGCGGCGGCTCGCGGCCAGCCGGGAGGGGCGCATGTTCTTCATGGAGGGGGTGCTCGACGACGCGCTCCAGTTCGGCACCGTGCTGAGCCTGCCCTTCCTGCTCGAGCGGGCGGTGCCCGGCATAGCCGCCGCGGTCGACGGCGACCCGCAGACCACCTGAGAGACGCACCGGAGAAGGAGGAGAGGACCATGCGGAAGAGCCCGACGGTCGAGCCCCTGCGCGATATGCGGATCTCCTGCGATCTAACCCGCCGCGACTTCCTCCTCGGCGGCGCGGCGGCCCTGCTCTTCGCCGGCTGCGGCGGGGGGGCCGGGGAAGGGGGCGGCGAGGCCAGGACCATCGAGCACAAGTACGGCAAGACCACCATCGAGGGCACCCCAGAGCGGGTCGTCTCCGTGGGCTACACCGACCACGACCCCCTGCTCGCGCTCGGGGTGCGGCCGGTCGGGATCCGGCGGTGGTTCGGCGATCCCCCCCGCGGGGTCTGGCCGTGGGCCCGGGACGAGCTCGGCGACGCCACCCCGGAGCTGCTGCCCGCCGACTCCATAAACTACGAGCAGGTCGCGGCCCTCGAGCCCGACCTGATCGTGGGCATCTCCTCCGGCATGACCCGCAACGACTACGACACGCTCTCCGAGTTCGCCCCCACCCTGGCCCAGTCGGACAGGTGGCCGGACTACGGCGTGCCCTGGCAGCCCCAGACGCTCGTCATCGGGCGGGCGCTCGGGCGGGAGGGGCGGGCGCGGCGGCTGGTCTCGAGGGTCGAGAGACGCTTCGAGGAGGCCCGCAGGGAGCACCCCCGCTTCGACGGGGCCACGGTCTCGGTCATCGGGGTCGGCGACGGGCTCTTCTACCTGTACTCCACCGTGGACCGGAGCGTGCAGTTCTTCACCTCTTTGGGGTTCGGGCTCACCGAGGAGGCCGCCAGGATAGCGCCCGAGAACCGCTACTACGTGGAGATCAGCGAGGAGCAGCTCGGGCTCGCCGACGCCGACGTGTTGGTCTGCTTCTGCGCGAGCCCCGCGGACGAGCGCAGGATCCGGTCGAACAGGCTCTTCCGGCGGCTCGACGCCGTGCGGGAGGGGAGGGTCGTCTACCTCTCCGAGAACGACGACCCGCTGAAGGGCGCGCTCTCCTTCAACACCGTCCTCAGCCACCCCTACCTGCTGGAGAACTTCGTGCCGCGCCTGGCCGGGATGGTCCGGAGGGCGCGCCGGGGTTGAGAGCCCCTTATGGTACACTCGTTGCATGGACCGCCACTCCTTCGACGTCCGCCTCACCCCGGAGGCCCGGGACCTGCTGCGCCCCGGGGAGGCCGTGGTGCTGGACTGGCACCGGCTCGCCGTGTGCTGCGCCGGGGCGGGGGAGGTCGGCCTCTATACCATGCCGGAGGAGGTGGCGAGGAGGCGCAAGGGGCTCGTCCGGCTGCGCGGCGAGGACCCGGTCTACGCCGCCCGGGCCGTCTTCCCGCACCTGGCGGGCCGCCGGGTGATCATCGACGGGCGGCGCTGGCTGGGCCTGCGGCGCTTTAAGGCCGACCTCCCCGGGGACTTCGGCCTGCGGGCCGCCCTCGGTCGCCTCCCGGGGCCCGGAAGCCCCGCCGGTTAGCGCCCCTTGCCGGCCTTTGCTCGCGGGCCGACCGGCCCGCCGGGCCCGCTATCACGGGCAGCGGCTTCCGGGGTTGCTGAACCTCTCGTCCTGCCGCCGCCGGTAGAACTCCCGGCGCGACATGGGGGGCTTGCCCGGGTGGGTGGCCCGGTGGCGCCGCAGGTAGTGGTCGTAGGCGTTCTCGCCCGAGACCTCCTTCAGGTAGTCCCAGGCGTAGCGGAGCGCGGCCCCGAGCCTGTTGCCGTGCGCCACCGGCTCGTCCCCCTATGAGGAGGACGGAGAGCCGCCCGCGCCCACCGGCTCGGGCTCCAGGGGCTTCCCCTCGTGGTCCAGCCGCGAACGCTCGTAGGGGGCCTCGGTGGTCTCGGCCGGCTTGCGGCCCGTGATCACGCCGACCCACACCCTGGCGGCGTCCAGGATGACGATGATGATCATCAGGGCGAACAGGATGGAGAGTATCCCGTCCACCGTCGAGTTCAGCACCACCTGCCGCATGTCCTCCAGCGACTGGGCGGGGGCGACGACCTCGCCGTTGGCGAGCGCCTCCTGGAAGGCCGCCCGCTGGGCGAAGAAGCCGATGGAGGGGTCGGGGGAGAAGATCTTGTACCAGCTCGCCGTCAGGGTCACCGAGGCGTCCCAGGCCAGCGGCAGGGCCGTCACCCAGGCCCACTTCAGCTTGCCCATCTTTATCAGGATGGTGGTTCCGACGGTGAGCGCGACTGCCGCTAGGAGCTGGTTCGCGATCCCGAAGAGCGGGAAGAGCTGGTTGATGCCGCCCAGCGGGTCGGTGACGCCGGCGTAGAGGAAGTAACCCCAGGCCGCCACGATGAGGGCGCTCGCCACGATGTTGGCCGGCAGCCAGGAGGTGCGGGCGAAGGGCCGCCATACGTTGCCGATCATGTCCTGCAGCATGAAGCGGCCCACCCGCGTCCCGGCGTCCACCGTGGTGAGGATGAACAGCGCCTCGAACATGATGGCGAAGTGGTACCAGAACGCCTGCAGCGTCGTGCCGCCGAGGAGGGAGGAGAGGATCTGGCTCATCCCAACCGCCAGCGTCGGGGCGCCGCCGGTGCGGGCGATGATCGACTCCTCACCCACGTTCTGGGCGATCTGGTTGAGGGTCTCCGGGGTGACGGTGAACCCGAAGCCCCGCACCGCCTCGGCCGCCGACCGGGCGGTCTCGCCGAGCACCCCCGCCGGGGCGTTCATCGCGAAGTACACGCCGGGGTCCAGGATGCAGGCGGCGATCATCGCCATCACCGCCACGAAGGACTCCATGAGCATCGCCCCGTAGCCGATCATCCGCACCTGCGACTCCTTGGCGATCAGCTTCGGGGTGGTGCCGCTGGCGATGAGGGAGTGGAAGCCGGAGAGCGCCCCGCAGGCCACGATGATGAACACGAACGGGAACAGCGGCCCGGAGAAGACCGGCCCCTCGCCGTTGAAGGCGAACTGGGTGGTGCGGGGCATCTGCATCGCCGGCAGGGTGAGCGCGATGCCGACCGCCAGCAGCAGCACGGTCCCGATCTTCATGAAGGTGGAGAGGTAGTCGCGCGGGGCGAGCAGCACCCACACCGGCAGCACGGAGGCCACAAAGCCGTAGATTATGAGGGCCCAGGTTATCGTGGTGCCCTCGAACGTCCAGGCCTCGGCGTAGCCGGACTCCGAGATCCAACCGCCCCCCACTATCGCGAGGATGAGCAGCGCAAACCCTATGAGCGACACCTCGATGACCCGCCCGGGCCGCAAGAACCGCAGGTAGAAGCCCATAAAGATCGCTATGGGCACGGTCATCAGCAGCGAGAAGGAGCCCCACGGGGAGGCGGTCAGGGCGTTGACGACCACCAGCGCCAGCACCGCCAGCAGGATGACCATGATGGACATGACGGCGATGAGCGCCGCCGCCCCGCCGACGGGCCCGATCTCCTCCCGCGCCATCTGGCCGAGGGTCTTCCCGTCCCGGCGCATGGAGAAGAAGAGGGTGGTCATGTCCTGGACCGCGCCGGCGAGGATGACGCCGAAGATGATCCAGATGGTCCCCGGCAGGAAGCCCATCTGCGCCGCCAGCACGGGCCCGACGAGCGGGCCCGCCCCGGCTATGGCGGCGAAGTGGTGCCCGAAGAGTATCCTGCGGTCCATCGGGACGAAGTCCCGCCCGTTCTCGAGCCGCTCGGCGGGCGTGGCCCGGCTGTCGTCGGTCTCGAGCACCCGGGTCTGGATGAACCTGGCGTAGAACCGGTAGGCTATCGCATAGGATGCTATGGCCGCGAACAGCAGCCACCCGGCGTTGATGGTCTCCCCGCGGGCGAGCGCCAGAACACCCCAGCACACCGCACCCACGACGGCCACGAGCACCCAGATGCCGTAGCGCTTGAGCCGGCTACCCATGTCCCACCCCTTTTCTCGAAACTACGTTCTCAAAAAAACCCTTGCGCATTGTAGACCCGCCGGCGCGCCCCGGACAAGTCCCCGGCTACAGCCGCGGGGAGAGGAGACGCGGGGCGGTAAGGCAGACGGCGGCGGCCGTGAGCGCCCCGAGGAGGGTGGGGACGAGGATGACGGCGAGGGGGCTCGCCGCGGTGGCCAGCCCGAAGATCTCCTTGAGGGCGTCGTTCATGTAGGCGAAGGGCACGAGATGGCGCAGCGCCGCGAGCAGACCCTCGGGGTGCTGGTTCCTGAAGAAGCCGGAGAGGTAGATGAGCGGGAAGAGCACTATGGTGGCGTACAGCAGCACGTCGGCCGGGGAGGAGGTGAAGTTGGCGAGCAGCACGCCTATGGCGTTGGCGGTGAGCAGGGTGGCGAAGACGGCGACGGTCGCCGCGAGCACCCAGGCTGGCGGCGCCGGGTGCAGGAGGTACACCCCGGCGAGCGCCGGCAGGAGCTGGAGGAAGTCCAGGGCCGCGTTGACCACAAGGATCTCCGCGACGATCCGGTACGGCGAGAGGGGGGTGAGCGCCACGCGCACCAGGATCCCGTCGTTTATGTCGTTCGTCAGGCTCTCGCCCGCCCCGAAGGTGCCCGCCATGATGGCCACCAGACCGACCACCGCCGCCGCGTACTGCGCCGGTATCCCGCTCGCCGCGACCGGGAGGATGATGGCCGCCGGGTAGAGCATCTTTATGGCGAGCGAGAGGCGCCTGCCGAGAAAGAGCGCGACGTCCTTCTTCCAGTAGCTGTCCGGAGGGTCAAGCCTCATCTTCGCCCCTGAGCGCCTCCCCGGTGAGCCTCGCGAACACGTCCTCCAGGGTGGGCCGCTCGACGGAGAGGCCGGTTATGTCCCCGCCGCAGCGCACGATCGCCCCCACCACCCCGGCCACGATGCCGGGCCTGTCCTCGCAGTGCACGACGAGGCCTCTCCCCTCCGGGACCACCCGCCGCACGCCCGGGACCTCCCCGACCTCCGCGTAGGGCACGGGGTTGCGCAGCGCGGCCACGACCCGCCGGAGCCCCTCGAGGGAGGAGACGAGCCCCTCCGGCGTCCCCTCCGCGACCGCGCGCCCGCGGTGCAGGAAGACCACCCGGTCGCAGAGCGCCTCCACCTCGTCCACCTGGTTGCTGGCCAGCAGGACCGCGCAGCCGTTCTCCGCCGCCTCCCGCAGCTTCCTCTGGTAGGCCAGCCGGGAGGTGTAGTCCAGCCCGAGCGAGGGCTCGTCCAGCAGCAGCACCGCCGGCTCGTGGGCGAGCGCCTCGATCAGGGCGAGCTTCTTGGCCATCCCGTAGGAGTAGGTCTTCGCCTTCTCGTCCCTGTACTCCGCAAGTCCGAAGTGCTCGAAGAGCCCCCGGAGCGCCCGGTCGGCCTTCTCCTCCGGTACGCCGTAGGCGCGGGCGAAGAGGTAGGCGTTCGCCCAGCCGGAGAGGTCGCCGTAGTGGGTGGGGCGGTCCACCATTATCCCCAGCCTCGCCCGGACCTTCCGCCGCTCCCTCAGCCCGTCCAGCCCGCACACCCTGAAGGCGCCGGAGTCCGGGGCTATCGCGGTGGAGAGCACGCGCAGCAGCGTGCTCTTGCCGCTCCCGTTCGGGCCCACCAGCCCCAGCACCTCCCCGGGCGCCACCGAGAGGCTCACGCCCTCCACCCCCCGGCCGCTCGACCTGTAGCGGCGGGTTATGTTCTCGGCCTCGAGCGCCGCGCTCGCCACCTGACCCTCTCTTTTCGCCGCTCTTCCACGGGACGCGCAAGCAAGATTGTACCGGCGGGCGGCGCGCGGGGGCTGTTAGCGGCCTCACCCGCCGCGGGTAGAATGCACCCTGCGACATAAGCCGGCCTCTCTATGTCAAGAGAAAGGAGCGTGCTTGGCTTGAACGGGAACGCATCCGTGGCGGTGTTGGGGACCGGGATCATGGGGAGCGCGATGGCCCGCAACCTCCTGAAGGCGGGCATGGAGGTGCGGGTCTGGAACCGCACCCGCAGCAGGGCCGAGCCGCTCGCCGCCGAGGGCGCGCGGGTCGCGGACAGCCCGCGGGAGGCGGCCCGGGGGGCGGGCGTCCTCCTCACCATGCTCGCCGACGCCGGCGCCGTGGCCGGGGCGGTGGGCGGCGGCGCTCTGGAGGCGCTCTCTCCCGGCGCCGTGTGGCTCCAGATGAGCACCGTGGGGGTGGAGGGAACCGGGAGGCTGCAGCGCATGGCGCTCGAGCGCGGGGTGGCCTACGTCGACGCCCCGGTGCTCGGCACCAGGCAGCCCGCCGAGGCCGGGGAGCTGGTGGTGCTGGCCTCCGGCCCCGAGGAGGTGCGCCCGGCGTGCGAGCCGGTCTTCGAGGCCGTGGGCAAGAAGACGCTGTGGGTCGGCCCCGTGGGGGCGGGCACCCGGCTCAAGCTGGTGGTGAACAACTGGATCACGGGTCTGCTCGGCGTGCTGGGGGAGACCTTCGCCCTCGCGCAGAAGCTGGGCGTGGACCCCTCCCTCTTCTTCGAGGCCGTGGAGGGCGGGCCGCTGGACCTGCCCTACGCCCGCGCGAAGGGGAAGATGATGGCCGAGGGGGAGTACCCCACGAGCTTCTCGGTGAGGCTCGCCCGCAAGGACGCGGGGCTGGTCCTGGAGGCGGCGGAAGACCTGCGGCTGCCGGTGTGCGAGGCCGTGGCCTACCACCTCGACCGGGCCGCCGAGACCGGGCACGCGGAGGACGACATGGCCGCGATCTACGAGGGGGTGAGGACCGCGGCGGAGCCCGGAGGGGCGGGCTAGCCCGCCCCTCTCCTCCGGCGGCCCCGCGTTATTACGCCCCCGGCCTTATGTTCTGGTTGAGGTGGAAGAGGTTGTCCGGGTCGTACCTCTTCTTGAGGCCGGCGAGGCGGCGGTACTTCTCCGGTCCGTAGCCGGTGCGCACGCGCTCCTCCCCCTCGTCGCCGATGAAGTTGAGGTAGGTGCGCTCGCCGGTCCAGGGCCGGAGCGCCGCCTCCAGCTCCCCGGCCCAGCCCACGTGCCGCCCGGCCTCCGAGGGCTCCGCCCACTGCGCGAGCGCGTGGTAGTTGTAGGCCGCGCCCCGCGGCCCGAGCGGCGTCTCGTCCTCCCCCACGCGGGAGATGGCGCCTCCCATCGGGAACAGCGCCAGGACCGTCAGCGGGGAGGCCATCCTGCCCGCGTGCTCGACGAGCACGTCTATGGCCTCGTCGGGCAGCTCGTCCAGGAAGCCGGCCTTCCAGTAGTGCTGCATCCCGGGCGGGTTGGCCGCGTCCAGCAGGGTCTGGAGCTCCGTGTAGGGCATGGGCCGGACCATGTCCATCGCCGGGGGGAGGTGTTTCTTCAGGGGCTGGATCGCCGCCTCGCCCTCCTCGACGCCGCCCGCGTAGCAGACGATGACGGCGATGAGCTTCGTCCCCCGCACGTGCTCGGGGATGAACGGCTCGGGAGGGGCCGTGAGAAAGGCGCATCCCCCGCCCAGCTCGTCCGGCGCTCCCCGCATGAACTCGCGGTAGAAGCGCAGGATCCCGGGGGCCTGCTCGGCGGGGTAGAGCAGCATGCCGCCGAGCAGGAGCGGCCCGACCGGGTGCAGCGCGAACTCGAAGGAGGTGGCGATGCCGAAGTTGCCCCCGCCACCGCGCACGCCCCAGAAGAGCTCCTCGTTCTCCTCCTCGGTCGCCCGTACGAGGCCGCCCTCCGCGGTCACCATCTCCACCGAGAGGAGGTTGTCCACCGTGAAGCCGAGCCTGCGCTCCAGCCAGCCCGAGCCGCCCCCCAGGGTGAGCCCCGAGATGCCCGTCCCAGAGACCCGCCCGCCGGTTACGGCGAGCCCGAAGAGCTGCGTCTCGCGGTCGAACTCGCCCCAGGTCAGCCCGGCCTGGGCGCGGGCCCTCCGCTCCCCGGGGTCCACCCACACCCCCTTCATCGGGGAGAGGTCTATCACCAGGCCACCGTCGCAGGTCCCGTAGCCGGAGACCGAGTGCCCGCCGCCGCGGACCGCCACCTCGAGCCCGCTGGCGCGGGCGAAGATCACCGCGGCCACCACGTCGGCCACGCCGGTGCAGCGGGCGATGAGGGCCGGGCGGCGGTCGATCATGCCGTTGAAGACCCGGCGGGCGTCCTCGTAGGCCGCCTCACCGGGCCGGATCAACTCGCCCCGGAAGCTCCCGTCGAGCTCCCGGAGATCCGGTCCCGGAGTGTACCGCTGGTCCATGCCGCTCCTCTCGCGTTGTTTTGCGTCTCCATTCCCCCCGGCCTACCGCAGGGCCGGGACCCCTCCGAGGGCCATCGCCGCCGCCCAGCACAGAAGGGCTATCCCCACCGGCGCGCTGATCCTCCTGCCCCACCCGGCGTTCTTCTCCGCCGCCATCACCGCCCCCAAGAGGAGCATCCAGAGGAGGCTTCCCGCCCCAACGGCGAACATGACCAGCATCAGAGACCAGCAGCACCCCAGGCAGAAGATCCCGTGGTGCGCCCCGAGCCGGAAGGCCCGCGAGCGCTCCCGCTCCCCCCGCCAGTGCTCGGTGATGAAGCCGAGCGGGGAGCGGCACCTCTGCAGGCACCTGTTCTTGAGCGGCGCGAACTGGTAGAGGCCCGCCAGCGCCAGGGTGCCCGCCCCTATGGCCCAGGGGTTGTCCCCCAGCCACGCGCTGCGCTCCGCGCCCTCGTGGACGAGGAGGTCGCCGAGGAAGGCCAGGGCGCCGAAGAGCGCCCAGACGCTCACGTAGCCGCAGAGGAGCAGGGCGAGGAGCAGCCGGCCGTCCGGGCGCCGGCGGGTGAGGCGCCCGAACAGCAGGACGAGCGGCAGGCTGGTGGGGAGCATCATGGCCACCACCATCAGGGTCCAGCCGGAGACGAAGAGGGCCACGAGCGGGGCGAGCCGCGCCGCGAGGCCCCCCGCTCCCGCGCCGCCGGAGGCGAGGTGTCCCAGCTCCTCGTGGTCAAGGTAGGGGGCGTAGGGGGAGGCGCCCCAGAGCCAGAGGGCCAGCCAGGCCAGCGCTATGAGCGCCATGAGGGCTACGAAGATCCTGTTGTGCAGATCGCGGGGCGCCGCCCACACAGGAAGATGCTCCTCTCTTGGCGGGTGGGGCGGAGCCGGATCTCAGACCCCACCCAATACCTTCGCTCAGGCCGCCTCCAGTTTGAAGTGGCCCTGGATGGCGTTGTGTCCCTCCAGGTCCACGTCCCTGAGCCCGTAGCCGGAGGAGTTGCGCCGGTACTTTGTGGCCTTGCTCACGTAGGCGGGCGAGCCCGGGATCGTGGAGAACACGGTCTCCTGCAGCGTGGTGGGCTTCTCGGTGGCCCCCATGTAGGAGGCCATCTCGGCTTCGGCTATGGGGTTCGTCCCCGAGCCGATCCTGAGCGTCCCCTTGCCCTCCTCGACCGTGAAGGTGATGGGGGCTCTCTCCACCGCGACCACCTCGCCGATCAGCTGCGCGAATTCCGCCATTGGCCCGCCGAGCCTGCCGGTGAAGACGTTCAGCAGCGCCTCCTGCTGCTCTTCGGTGGCGTCTTCGTCCACGAAGACGACCGCCCTCCAGTTGCCCTCGAAGATGTTGCCGGGGATGTAGTTCAGAACGGCGAAGGTATGGCCCGAGACGTCCACCCCATCGACCGTCCCCCGGTCCACCTTCCAGGCCACCACCGCGTCGCAGGTTCCGCCGTCGGGGTCCTCCCCGATCCAGCAGGGACAGAGCACGTTGCAGTCGCAGACCTCCAGCAACCTTCCTTCCAGCTGGTAAGCCATCTCCCGTTTCCTCCTTTCGGGGGGTCTTCTCCCCGGTTACTCGTCCCAGGCCTCGACGTTGACCTGGCGCCGTATCCTGCCGCCGCGCACCTCCAGCGTCGCCGCCGCGAGCACCCTGGTCCCGTCGGGGTACTCGCACGCCTCGTTGAACGCCACGCGCCCCACCCCGACGACCGGGTCCTCGAGCCTGTGTGCCATCTCCCGGGAGCAGACGTCGCGCAGGTAGGCGGAGATCTCGTCTCTGCCGCGCATCACGAGCGGCCTGCTCGGCGGGGTGTCTTTGTTGACGACGCGCAGCTCGGCGTCGTCGGCGTACAGGGCGATGAGCGCCTCGGCGTCGCGCCCTTCGATGGCCCGGCGCAGGGCCTCGAGGTCCAGCGTCCCGGGCGCCTTCTCCCTCTGCTCGCTCACGGCGGCTCCTTTCTCGTCCGTGCCGGTCGCGGGGGCGCGGCGACGGCGCGGTTCGCCCGGGCGTCGCTGCCGCGCGCATGCCGCTGTTCCTGCTCCGGCGGTCTTCCGGTTGTCCGGGAGCTTGCCCTCTCCGGCTGCCCACCCGCCAGACCGAAAGGTGCTCACTTTCTGTCCGGTTTTGCGGGAGGGTGGGTCTCCTGTCGCCAGAGGAGGTCCGTGACGTTCTCTATGCCGGCCCTGAGGTGCCTGCGGTAGGTGCTGAAGGGCAGGCCCAGGAGCCTCGCCGCCTGCTCCTGGGTGGGTGCCGGCCGGAAGTAGGTGTGGTGCAGCGCCCGGTAGAGCCTGGCGTCGCGCGGGTGCTGCCGGAGCGTCTCCGCCGCCTCCTCGAGCAGGGCCCGCAGGGCGGCCACCCGCTCCCTCTCTCCCGAGCCGCCCCCGGTCCGCCGGGCGACCAGCCGGGAGCGGAGGAGGGGGCTGGACGCGAGCGCTCCCGGCCGGGCGTGGTTCTTCAGGGCCTCCCGCACGGCGGAGGCGAACTCCTCCCTCTCCAGGACGGCGGGGCGCTCGCCTGCCGGCCCGGCGAGCGCCTCCCCGGCGGGGCCGCGCTCCGCCAGGAGGTCCAGCCAGTCCCCGGGAGGGACCGTCCTCCAGTCGTGGCCGTAGAGGGCGTAGCGTCTGCCGCCGACCGCGAAGCCTTCCCCCGGCAGGCGGGGAAAGCCCAGCCTGTCGAGCGCCCGGCCGCTGCGCGGGGGGTCTGCGACGACGAGGAGCGTGCATGCCGGGGGAGGGGCGTCGAGGACGTGCCGGAGTACGGCGTCGAGTAGGATGCCCCGCAGGGCCGGCCCGCTCTGGTAGGAGGAGCGCGCCATCCAGAAGCGGAGGAGCGCGGCCTCCTCGCCCGTCCTGAGCGGCCCCCGGCCCTCCAGGTGCCGCAGGGCCGCGAGCGCGGCCGGGTCCCGCTCCTCACCGCCGGCCCGCCGCAGCCGCAGGCTCGCGGCGAAGCCCGCGGGGCGCCCCGCGGGGTCCCGGTAGATCGCGACCTCCAGCGAGCCCCGGGAGAGCAGGCGCCTGGCCAGGCGGCCGGAGGCCGGGCCTTCGTGCCGCTCCACCGCCTTCTCCAGGCGCGCCGAATCGCCCGGGCGCGGGGGGCCGGCGGACGCGCCGTCCGCCTCGCCGCGCCCCAGCAGCGGGCGCACCTCCGGGTCTTCCCGGTGCAGGAAGAGGTAGTCCAGGAGGGCCCGCTGCCGCTCGGCGCCCCGGCTCTCCCCGAGGCGGGCGACGTGGTAGCGGCGCACCCGCCGGAGCAGGCGGGCGTGGCGGTCCGGGTCGCGCCAGCGCAGGTCGGCGGCGAGGACCTCGCGCGCGGTGGGGTGCGGGACCAGCCCCAGCGGTCCGGGCCGGACGAAGCTCAGGCCGCGCAGCCACCCGAAGAGCTCGCCCGGCTCCGCCCCCGGGACGGCGCGGGCCAGGAGGGACTCCGTGGTGTGCCGGGAAAGGGCGCAAACCTCCAGCGCCTCCCTGTGCTCGGGCCCGGGGAGCTCGCCGACCAGGTGCCCGGCGAGGGTGCCGACGACCTCTATCTCCTCCTCCGGCCCGAAGCGGCCCAAAGGGTTCCGGAGCGCGGCGTCGGCGGCGAGGGAGAGGGCGAGGGGGTGCCCGCGGGCGAAGCCCAGCACGCCGCGCTGCTGCCGCGGGTGGAGCCCCCGCCGGGCCAGAAGCTCCCGGCTCTCCTGCTCGCCCAGGTTGCCCAGCGGCAGGAGGCGCACCAGGCTCCGCCAACCGGGGTCCGCCAGCCACTCGGCGGGGGGCGGGGAGCGCCCGGAGAGCACCAGCAACAGGCCCTCCTGCAGCCCGAGGAGCAGGTCTTCGTCCACCCACTCCTGCAGCGGCGGCAGGCGCTCGCACCCGTCGAGCAGGATCACGCGCCTTCCCGGCCGCGCTCTCTCCAGGAGCAGCGGCAGGGGAGGTTCGGTGAGCCGGTGCGCGTCGAGATAGAGCGCCCTCGTCCCCGCCTCCTCGCAGAGGTACGCGAACTCCCGGAGCAGCGCCGTCTTCCCGCAGCCGCCGATCCCGAAGACGTAGAGCACGGCGAAGGGCGGCTCCCCGCCGGCAAGGGCCTCCTCGAACAGCCGCCTCTCCTCCTCCCGGCCGACCAGCATCCGGTGCCGCTCCAGGCCGAGGCGGCCGGTCTGTCGTGAGGACACGGACGATCCCCTTCCCTCAGAGGCCGCCCCAGGGACCGGGAGGGCTCCCCGGCCGCCCCCTCGCGGAGCGGAACGTCTCTGCCATCTCGTGGCTCCTTCCCGCGGGACCCCGACCCCGCGCTCTCTCGCCCATCCTAGCCTGCGGCCGGGCGGCGGGCATCGCGCAAATGAGTGATTTTCCCTGCGGGTTTCGGGAGGGCCGGGATAAAATGTTGCCCCGAGAGCGGGGCTCCCGCCGTGCAGAGGAGGCTTTCCCCGAGAGGAGGTTTTCCGGTTTGTCCGAGGAGCAGAAGATCACCTGGGACCCTGAGGCGGACCGCCGGATAAAGCGCAGCCCCTTCCTGATGCGCCGCTTTATCCGCAAGCGGATAGAGGACCGGGTCCGCTCCCGGGGGCGCACCCGCGTCACCGAGGCGGACGTGGACGAGAGCGCCCGGATGTACCGCCAGTACCGCTTCAAGTAGAGAGATGGGCTCGCCCCGGATCACCGGGCTCTCCTGGGGGCGGCTGGAGACCGAGCGGGGCGCCTTCAAGGACGCCAAGCTCTACCCCGGCGGGGCCCGCGAGTGGGACTGGAACGAGACGGGCACCCGGCACGACCCCGGCATACAGCCCGCCGACGTCGCGGAGCTTCTGGAGCGCGGCGCGGAGGTGGTTGTCCTCGGCCGCGGCTTTTACGGGCGCCTGGGGGTCTGCGAGGAGACGCTGCGGCTGCTGCGGGAGCGGGGGGTGGAGGTGTACGCGGAGCGGACCGAGGAGGCCGTCCGCCGCTACAACGGGCTGGCCCCGGAGCGAAGGGCGGGGGCGCTCATCCACTCCACCTGCTAGGGGCGCAAAAAATATCCGGGCCGGGAAGCCGCCCGCTACGCGCTAATGTGGCGCGCGACCACCGACCCGGTCCGCGGGGCGTTCAGGCGTCCCGCGGAGAGTTGTTGATCGTCCTGTCCATCGGACCCTTCCCTCCCCGTAGAGGTTCAACAACTCCGCCCACATCCTAACACCCGGGGCGGCCTCGTGCCAGGGGTGGCGTGTGGGCGGGCCTTCGGCTAGCCGCCCAGGGAGAGCTGGTCCGCGTACCCGTAGTGCTCGAAGGCCGCCCGGCGGGCCTCCGCGTCGGGGACCTCTTCTTTCCCGTAGCGCGGGCCCTCCAGGATCTTGGCGCGGCCCTGCTCCACGCGGACGCCCTCCTCGTCCACCCCGGTCACGGCGTCCACCGGGATCAGGCGGTCCTCCCCGTCCGCGGCGGAGACCCTGAGCAGGTGGACCGCCGGCACCCGGGCCCACACGTAGGCGTCCTCCACCCGGCCCACCTCCTCGCCGGCGTGGTCCAGGACCTTCCTGCCCCGGACCTCGCGCCACTCCTCGTCCAGCTCGCCCTCGAACTCCCCGATCCTCACCAGCTCCTCCTCGCCGGCCAACGCCCGAGCCTCCTTCCCTTGCGACGCTCCTTCTCCCCTCAGTTTTCCTGGTTTGGCCGGCGGCCAAACTTCCAAAGGCGTGGGGATCCTGCTACCCTGTAGCGGTCGCGGAACGGTACGGACGCAGCAAGACAAGGAGGGGGACCTTGACCAACGCCAGAACCCTGCCCGGGGCCCTGCCGCTCCTGGCTGCGGCACTGCTCGCGCTGGCCCTGGCGGTTGCGCTCGCGGCCTCCGGGGAGAGGGCCGCGGCGGCCGAGAAGGCGCCGCGGTACACCGTCCTGAGCGTCTCCGACGCGCCGGGGGTGCGGGAGGTCGTCGTCTCCACCGCCGCCCGGCGGGAGGAGGGGCTGCGCCTCGTCGCTGACGAGCTGCGCGAGAAGGGGAACGTGCCCGAGGACGGGACCCTGCTCGTCGAGTACCGCAAGCGCCGGGATCCCTCCCGGGAGACGGGCTTCGCCCTCGTCTTCGACAGCGAGCGCGCGGTGCTCGAGGCGGGGAAGACCGCTCGCTACGGCGAGGTCTACGACGAGGAGGACGCCGAGCAGATAATGGAGGAGGAGGGCGGCATCCGGGCCGTCAGCTACCGGGACTTCGCCGAGGAGAACCCCGGCCTCTGGGAGCGCATCCGGGGCTTTCTCCTCCCGGTTCTCTCCTAGGCGTCGAGCACGACGTCGGAGAGGGGGCTGCCGATGCAGATGAGCCGGTAGCCCTCCTCGAGCTCCTCCTCGGAGATGGCAAACGCAAGATCCTGGTCCACCTCCCCCTCCAGGC